>Ga0181419_1000227_pt1 | contig 19174 bp, 24 predicted proteins | sample 42SPOviralmetaG_FD_130144 | JGI IMG/M metagenome (GOLD analysis project Ga0181419, IMG submission 130144) | Marine viral communities from the oligotrophic San Pedro Time Series (SPOT) site, San Pedro Channel, CA, USA - 42 SPOT_SRF_2013-04-24 | ecosystem: Environmental > Aquatic > Marine > Strait...
AATCCATACAGAGAAGCATTTTGGCGTTGGTGGCCCGACTTGTACAAAGACCTTAAACACTTTCGTATGACAGGAGGTGAACCTACAATGGATCCAAACACATATCGTGTGTTTGACTATGTGCTAGATAATCCAAAGCCTGACCTGCATCTTAATACAACAAGTAACTTTAGTGTCGACGCTAAGGTATGGGACAAGTACAAAGGCTATGTGCAACGTCTATGCGAAGGTGAACAAATAGAACACTTTATGCAGTTTGTAAGTTTAGATACTTGGGGTAAGCAAGCAGAATATATACGTCACGGATTAGATTTTGATCTAGCGATAAATAGATGTGAAGAGTTCGTTCGCGATGTTCCCAGTCGTAGCAGTCTTACATTCATTATAACAATGAATAATCTTAGCATACTCAGTCTTAAAAAATTATTGGAATACATAGTATACTTGCGCAAAACATACACAAACACTTATCAGCGTGTATGGTTTGATACTCCACTATTGTACACACCGGACTGGCAAAGCATGCAAATACTGCCCATGGAATATCGAATAGTGTTAGAAGATTGCATTGAATACATGGAAAATAATTTACACGAAATGCATGGCTTTAAGGACTACGAAGTACTAAAGATGCGCAGAGATTTAGATTGGATGCTACAAGGTACAACAGATGTTGAACGCAAACGTGGAGACTTTTACAAGTTCTTTAGTGAACATGATCGCAGACGCAGTACAAACTTTTTAGAAACATTTCCAGAGATGTCTAGTTTCTGGCAACAGTGTGAGTATTATGCAAATAAAACTTAGTGAGAAAAATCTACTAGACTATTTTAATATTAGAGAATCATGGCAAGTATGTGATGTAAATCCTTTGCCTGCTACTGATTTTGTATCTAGAAACAGCGATACATTATTGGTCACAGTTGGTGATAGTTGGACATGGGGAGCAGGACTTAAGAATAAAAAGCGTAAACAGCAAGTATGGGGAAACTTAGTTTCTAAAATGATTAGTGCAGATTGGCTTAATTTGGCACAGCCTGGTCAGTCTAATCAATGGATGGCTAACAGATGCAGAGAACTGTATAACATCTCTGCGGAATTAGAATATAAAAAAATCGTAGTAGTAGTTGTGTTTACAGGAGCAGCAAGATCATTAGAACAAAACTTTGATTATATACATTGGTTTGAGAATAATAGTATACACGATTTCTTGTCCATGTTAAACACCAAAGCCGTACGCACAATCACAGATAAACCAAGCAATGTTGAACTTTATTTGTCAAGTAATATGGTAGATCCTATAGGGTACACTAGTTCATTTAAGACTTGGTATAATGTACTAGGACTCTCAGATTCTTATAGTGTGTATACAGATATGACCGGTTTACAATGTTTAATAGAATTAGAAGAATTTATCAAAGGTGAAAAATTAGTAGAATATAAACAATGGATATTAGAGCAAATAGAGTTAGTAGAAAATAGGGATAGATTTTACCTCAATGATTTATTTTATGAGTTTCATCCAGTTGCATCAGCACAAGAAACTTGGGCACATTATGTAGGTAAACAATTATGAAAATATTAGTAACAGGCGCAGACGGATTTCTTGGCAGTAATACAGTAAGATATTTTAAAGACAGAGGATATAATGTTACTGCATATACACAAGACGTCAAGCATAGTATGCCTTATGAAACATATGATGTGCTTTATCACTTTGCTGCTTTTGTCGGCGGTCGTAAAGGTATTGACAATAACACCTGGTTAGTTGCCAAGAATATTGAAATAGACAGAACTGTTTTTGAATGGGCAGAAACTTATTGTGGCAAGATAGTATACCCTAGCAGTTGTGCTGCATATCCACTGTGGACACAAACAAGCACGGATATTACAATGAAAGAAAATCTGCCATTGGATAGTGTATATGACGTTTACGGATTAAGCAAAGTAACCAGTGAACGTATGCTTGCATATACTAAAACACGAAGCGATGTTGTAAGAATTTTTAGCAGTTACGGCCCAGATCAAACTTTAGATTATCCTATGCCTAGTATTATTGCAAGAGCAAAGCAAGGCGAATGTAGTGTATGGGGAACAGGTACGCAGACCAGAGACTGGGTATACATTGATGATGTATTGCGTGTGTTTGAATATTTGCTTACACATGATGTAGGTGTATTGAATATTGGCACAGGCATTGCTACTAGTTTTCACGACTTAGCACAAACTATATATCACTGTATGCACGGCGTCACCGTCCCTGTTAGCGTAAACACAACTGAGCCAGAAGGTGCAAGTCATAGATGTGCAGATACTACACTGTTGCACGATCTAGGATTAAAACCAGTAACGTCATTGGAACAAGGAATACAGTTATGCTTAAAACAATAGGAGTAACATTTCCTCAATCTAGTCAATGGCACAAAGATCAAATTGATCTTATGGCGAGTATAGGTACGCAAATTGAACTGAAGTTTCCTCGTGCAAATAACGTATTAATTAACATGACTTGGTTTGGTCAGCAATTTGAAAATCACGAGTATATGAAGTTTTACAATTATTATAAGAGTTACAACGTTGATAATTTGTTTTTACTAGCAAGCGAAGATCCTTGCTTTTATAACAGAGATGATACTCATTCTTTATTCGCAGAATCAGGAGCAAAGAACTTGTACCTATTAGGGCATTTTGACGGCGAGCATAGTTTTAATTTCCATAATATTGTACTTACAAAGTATTTTCATCATTACACAGAAGCGCAACTATTAATGCAAGAACCTAGATACATTTTTGTAAACTATAATCGTAAACCAAGAGATCATCGTACACGCTTAGTACACATACTAGATGATCAAAAACTTAGTGAGTTGGGCGTAGTTACACTGGGAGATGATCGAAGTTTAAATGAAACAGTAGAGGATATTGGCATAGAAAATCAGTGGTGGGATCAAGAGCATGGAATACCACATGACATACACAGTCTAGGTAGACTAGACATATGGCAAAATCACTTTTTGACAGTAGTAAGTGAAACAGATTATGAGGATGACTTATGGACTTTTATCACAGAAAAAACTTGGAAGCCTATTATAGGACTAAGACCTTTTGTAATTAACGGACAGACTGCAGTGTACAAATGGTTAACCGATCGTGGATTTTGTACATTTAATAAGTACTGGAGTCATATCAACTTAGAAACATGTGACGTAGATGACATTCATCCTAACATTTGCAATGTGATCAAGTTCTTACAAACACAAGATTTACAACAAATGTACCTTGACATGTTACCAGACTTACGCTATAATAAACTACGCTTTGATGAATTAAGCAAGGAACAAAAAATTAAGATTGGGCATATCTTTGACTACTGACATCTTATTAGTTAATGTTCCCCGAATCAGTTTAGTATACCCTCCTGCAGGTACAAGTTTGCTAAAAGGAATTTGTGAGCAACAAGGTTTTACATGCACTGTAAAAGATGCAAACTTTGAATTATTAGACAGCATAAAAGACGCAGACGATTTTGAAATCATAACAAACTACTTTACCATACCTAATGCAGAGATTACTCCTCGCTGTCAAAATATAATTGACACATGGTATAAAGAACTTGTAGATTATATTGTTGACGTTAATCCTCGACACGTTGGTATTAGTGTTTTTACTTTTGAATGTCAAGTAGCAACCAGAGAATTGTGCGAGCTACTAAGACAAGTTTACAAAGGTAAAATTATTATAGGCGGTGCAGGATTAAGCACTACAGGAATTGCCACACAAGTAAACGACTTTGGAAACAGTTTACTGGCAAGCAAATTAGTTGATTACTATGTTCGAGGTGAAGGCGAACATGCACTAATAGATATATTAAAAGAGAACACTGGAGATGGAATCAACAACGACAATTATATACAAATCGAAGACTTAGACAGTCTTGCTTATCCTAACTACGATGATGTGATAAAATACAAGTATCATTATACTATTGACAATATACAATTGCCTATTACAACTAGCAGAGGTTGTGTGAGGCGTTGTACTTTTTGTGACATACATGCATTTTGGAAAAAGTATACCTTTAGATCAGGCGAGAGTGTTGCAAAAGAAATGGTATATCATTATGAAAAATATGGAGTGCGTGATTTTTTCTTTACTGACAGTTTAATTAATGGAAATTTAAAAAGTTTTAGACAACTTACAGAATGTTTAGTTGAGTATTATAAACAAAACAATCTACCAGATAAGTTCTTTAGTTGGGGAGGACAATGGATTGTACGCACTGAAAAACAACTAAGTCCTCAAGACTATATACACGCTGCAAAGAGCGGCTTGAATGGTCTTGCAATGGGCGTTGAAAGTCTAAGTGAAAAAGTCAGAGAAGATATGAAGAAAGGGTTCACCAATCAAGATTTAGATTATACACTAGAACAGTTTAGACTGCATGGTATAAATTGTTACTTTTTAATGATTGTAGGCTATCCCACTGAACAGGACGAACATCATTTAGAGACTATGCAAATGTTTACAAAGTATCAAGGGTATGCAATAGACGGTACAATCTTTGGTGTAAATCTTGGCGGGACATTGAGCATCGACGAAGGAAGTCCACTACACAAAGACAGTATAAATCATGGTCTAGCACCTACTAGTGAAAATGAAGAATTATTTGGATTAGATTGGACAAGCAAAGACAATCCACAACTTACACTACTCGAAAGAATAAATCGAAGACTAGATTTACAAGAACTACTAATGGATCTCGGATATAGAGTTTATAATGGAGATCATCAATTAACAAGACTCAAGGCAGGTTATGAGCGTATTAAACAAAATACCTATCACTTTAAAGATATACTACACTCATAGTGGTCATACAAACGGCTGGCCCTTGTGTAGAATATTATGGGATAACAAACAAGTTGCAAACTTTAAAGCAGATGGACAAGAAATAGAGTTTACTGTGCTTCCAAAACCCACGGGCACTAGTACTCTTATAGTGGAGCATTATGGAAAAAATGTATATACAGAACACGACAAGTATATAGAAATAATTGGATTGCGAGTTAATAACATTGATTTAAAAAACATCGTATGGGAAAGCACTCAGTATCCTATAGTCGCGCCCTGGGATAGTCCTTGGCAAGAAGATGGTAACTTATACCTAGGACATAATGGACATATAGTATGGCAATTCGATAACCCTGTGCTATTAGACGTACAGCGTAGACTAGGAGTTCGTACTGATCAGCAAGAAGGACAAGAAAGTACAAGAAAAGTTTTAAATGAAGTTCGAGAGTATTTTGCAAATGAGAAAAATAGATAATTTTTTTACACCTCTAGAGTGTGATTGGTTCAAGTGGTATCATACTGTGTTGCCAGCAACTAGAGATAATGGGCAAAGATTACTTACAATGGCACATTATAATCAACCTTTTTTTGCTAGAAGATTACAACAACTACAAAGTCGCTTGCCTAACAATGAACTAATTACTACAGTAAACATAAATTTCGACTACAGTGCCGGCGGAATACACAGTGATGGATATATAGAATCAGATGACGATATTGCAAACAGTTATTTGATTCCAATAAGTGTTGACAAAACTGAAAAGTATTATACAATAATATTTGATCAGACAAGTCGTAAAGCAGTAACATTTAATGCAGTGCTAGGATTGGGAAGTAAAGGTATCACTACATACAAGCAAGTGACCAGAGAAGAATATGGATTAAATGATGATCCTTTTGATCATGGCGTATACACCCAGCATCTTACACATTTAGATTATGATGCACTACGAGGACTTACAGTAGATTATATACATGAATGGGAACTAGGTACAGCAATGATCTGGCCCAGAGAGAACTTTCATGTAAGTGCTAACTTTGCAAACAAAGATGCACGAGCAAGTGTTTTAATCACAACGAGATACCAGTGATAGAGTTTGAATTTGAGAACAACGGATCATTGCAAATGCGTGTACAGTGCAATGAGTATGATGCAACAATAGAGTTTTATGGAAAAAACTATAATACACACACTGAAGATTTTGTTATGATTAAAAATATATACTTTAAAGATTTAATACTGCCAGAACTATTTCTATTCTCTACTATGACTACAGATAACAAGGACTATGCTAATATGTCAAACGTAGACTATATAAGTTTTAACGGCGTATGGAGTCTTAAATTTACTGACAATGACGTACGAGAAATATTAAGAAAGAAACTTACATGACTGAAGGAAATCCAGTTAACAATTTAGAACGTATACTGCAGGATACACTACCTCCGCATGATTTTAAACGTGAACATTTGGATAGCAGGAGTGCTAGTTTTTGTGGTGCAAAATGGTATAACGCTACTGTATGGCTAGGCAGCGGAATGACTACAAGTTGTCATCATCCTTTGCCTCATAAAATAGATCCCGTTGCAGTACAAACCAATCCAAAACTACTTCATAATACACCTGAGAAAAAAGAACAACGGCGTCAAATGCAGTGCGGTGAACGTCCGGAAGGATGCAATTACTGTTGGAAAATTGAAGACATGGGCCCAGAACATTTAAGTGACAGGGTTTATAAAAGTTGGATATATACTAATGAGGAACTTAGTGATGCACATACAACAGACTATAACGAAGATTTTGACCTCAGAAGCCTTGAGATCGCCTTTGACAGAACATGTAATTTTGCTTGCAGTTATTGCAATCCTGCGTTTTCAAGCACATGGGTAAAGGATCTAAAAAAACACGGCGCTTATGAAAATCTAGTTAGTGATGGAAGAGGTCACTTTACACACGAGCATGATAGTAATCAACTATACGGATATAACGAATACAATCCATATGTAGAAGCATTCTTTAAGTGGTGGGAAAGTGATTTACATAAAACACTAAGGCAATTGCGTGTGACTGGTGGTGAGCCACTTATGAGTGCAGACCTTTGGAAACTCGTAGAGTGGTTTGAAAAGAATGGTGACAAGAGTCAAACTAGTCTAGCAATTAACAGTAATCTTGTTGCAAAGCCAGAACTAATACAAAGATTAATTGATGTAAAGCAACACTTGCCAAGTTTAGGAGTATACACTAGCGCAGAAGCAACGGATGACGCCGCTGAGTATATCCGAGACGGAATGGTGTTTAGTCAATGGTGGGATAATGTGCAACGATTGCATGAAGCAGATATCGATACACATTGTATGATGACTATAAATGCATTGTGTTTAGAAACACTGCCTGACTTAGTTAATCGTATTATGCACAAGCGTATAGAGTATGGTAATAGAAGATTTGCAATAATGAGTTTGAACATACTAAGATTTCCTAGTTTTCAAAGTGTGCTAGTATTGCCTGACCGTGTAAAAACACATCATGTAAATAGATTAAAAGAACTTAGATCGTATTGGACAAGTCCACAAGGTCATATAGACAGCCCTGAAGTGTTTCATGAATTTGAAGTAGGACAATTAGATAGACTTATAGAATATTTACAAGTGGTAGATATACCTAGTGCAATGCCACAATTACACAATGACTTTAAAAAGTTTTACACACAATATGACCTACGCCGAAATAAAACATTCGCAACTGCGTTTCCTGAACTAGAGGAATGGTATGAGTCGCTCTAAAACAGACAAGTATTACGAAACATATGATTACAACAGCAGACGTCCTGTGTTTGTTGAACTAGAAAGTTTGCGTGAAGATCAACAACAACGTTTGATGACTAGCGAAAACTTTTGTATGATTCCATGGACACATATACACGGCTTTCCAACAGGCGAAGCATATCCTTGTTGTTTGGCTGAAATGGAACACCCTATCGGCAACATGCGAGATAATTCATTAGAGGAAATTTGGAACGGGTCAAATTATGTCCAAATGCGTGAACGTATGCTTGCTGACAAACCTTGCAAAGAATGCACAAGATGTTATGAACAGGAAGAGCAAGGCTTTTTTAGTATGCGTAACAGTAGCAACAAACACTTTGGACATCACATAGATAAAGTTGATCAAGGAGCAAATCCAGACTTTGAATTAGTTTATTGGGATATACGTTTCAGTAATCAATGTAACTTAAAGTGTCGCAGTTGTGGTCCTATGTTCAGCAGTTTATGGTATGATGATCATGTAAAGATGCACGGACAACCACCCAATCACAAACGCATTGAATGGGCAGGGCGTAATAAGAATGATATATGGGAACAAATGATCCCACACATTGACCACATTGAGCAAATATATTTTGCCGGTGGTGAACCTCTTATTATGCAGGAACACTATAACATATTAAAAGAATTAGTCAAGCGAGAACGTTTCGATGTTAAACTTATCTACAATACAAACTTTAACGAAACACTGTACAAAGATTTAGATGTGCTTGACTATTGGGGCATGTTTGACAGTGTTAGCATTGGCGCAAGTTTAGATGCTAGTGGTTCTAGAGCAGAACTTATGCGTAAGGGCAGTGACTGGGCAAAGACAACTGCTAACAGAGAACGCATGCTAGAAGTATGTCCAGATGTAGACTTTTATATTAGTCCTACAGTTAGTTTAATGAACGTACAACATGTCCCAGACTTTCATAGAGATTGGATAGAACGTGGATTACTAAAACCACAGGACTTAAATGTAAATGTATTACAAAGTCCAGATTGGTATCGTGTTGATTGTTTGCCAAAAGATATAAAGCAGGATGTTACTGCAAAACTAGAAGAGCACATTGCTTGGTTATCACCTCAGGATCATTTGCAACGTGCAACAAACGGCTTTCGTAGCACTATTAGTTTTATGAACAGTCAAGACAATACACAGCATCTTAAGAAGTTTAATCAAGTGACTGCACAATTAGACGGTGTAAGAACAGAAAACTTTTATGAAGTATTTCCAGAACTAGCGAGTTTACAAGTTTATGCATAAATGTATACTACCATGGATTAGCGTTGAAACAACACCAATGGGAACAACACGCCCTTGTTGTTTATACACAGATGAAATACCCAACGTTGATCTAAAAACATCAACACTTGAAGATGCATTTAATAGTAAAACAATGCGAGACTTGCGTCGTAGTTTTAGACGTGGCGAAAAACCTGATGGTTGTCGTAACTGCTGGCGTGAAGAAGATGCTGGTAAAAAGTCAAAGCGTGAATATATGTTGGAAAAGTTTAAGCATCTCGATGTTGAATATAAGGACAACAATGGTGAAGAACTTGTATTTTTAGATCTTAAACTAGGAAACATTTGTAATCTAAAGTGTCGCATATGCGGCAGTTGGAGTAGCAGTAAGTGGGCACAAGAAGAACTAGACTATAGTAACGATCCAGATAACCATATTGCTCGTAAATGGCTTAAAGATGGGCAATGGCCTAGAAAGTCAAAACAGTTTTGGACACAGTTAGATGAAATATTACCGCAAGTGAAGTACTTTGAATTTACTGGTGGCGAGCCCTGGATGATTAAACAGCATTTTGATTTACTACAGCGAGCAGTTGATCAAGGGCTTGCAAAAGATATAGACATACACTATAATACTAACACTACACAGTTTCCAAAAGATCCAAGTATATGGCGACATTTTAAACATGTGCAAATTGCATTTAGTGTAGACAACACCGAAGAACGTTTTGAATATGAACGTTATGGTGCTAAGTGGCGTACTACTAATACAAATATTGATAAGGTTCATAAACTAAGAGAAGATGGCTATCCTATTACTACACAGTTATGTGCTACATGGAATATCCAAAATATTTACTATGTTGATGAAGTTCTCACCTGGGCAGACACAATGAACTTTGACAGCATACATTTTAATGTAATGCATGACCCATGGGAGTTCAGTTTAACTTGCGCTCCAAGTAGTGCAACAGCACCGGTAATGGTATATCTACAAAAGTGCAGAGTAAAGCATAAACGATATGCAAATGACATTAACGGTCTACAACAAATGGTAATGAGTAGCAAGCAGAAAGATGCCAGTGATTTGCATAACAAACTAAGACAAACTGATTTGTATCGCAATCAAAATTTTGCAACTAGTCATACAAAAATAGCACAGGTAATTGGCTATGAACTCTAAACCTACTGTTCTAGTAAGCAAAAATAAAACTGTTTTTCAATCATGGTTCTTAGAAGAAATATGGGAACAGTATTTTAATGTTGAGATAATCGATCCAAATAAAACCTACGATAAACACAGTACTGTAACAGTTAGTGATTCCGTTGACTATATGAGTGGAGAAGATAAACTAGAACGCAGTCTTGGATTAAGACACATCGTGGATCACTGTTGGGATAGTTGGAATAGTGCCAATGACGATGCTGCAGACTTTGTATTGCGTCCTAGAGATTTTATTAGAATTAACGAAAGCATATGGTATAAGAATTTAGGATATGATAAATTTAATTTAACGAGAAATCCTACTAGAGATTTTTTGTTGCTTATGAATCGCAAAGAACTAGATCGTACAAAATTATACAATAGATTAAATCCAGTATTGCAAGATAATATTTACAGTTATGTAGGGCACGGTGTACCATTACAAAATGCACAAGATCAAGAATATAATAACATAACCTGGCAGAGATATATTGATCCAAATTGGTATACAGACACACGATTTAGCGTTGCAGTTGAAAGTGTTATTGTGTATAGTTCTAAGCGCCTAGAGCATGATGATATAAATGTAAGCGAAAAAACTCTTAAGCCTTGTGCGTTTAAACACCCAAGCATCGTTTGGGGAGAAGCAGGCGTACTAGCATGGCAAAAGCGGCAAGGGTTTGAAACATTTGATCATTGCATAGATGAAAGTTATGATACTATACTAGATGTAAATTTAAGATTTGAAGGAGTAATAGAACAAATTCTATCGTGCGTTGCAGATAAAACAGTGTTCGCTGATCCGATAACACAGCAAAAACTAGAGCACAATTATAATCATTTCTACAATGAAGACGTAGTTATGAAATTATTTAAAGAACAAATGGTAGATCCGTTACTGGAGTTTATAGAATCGTGATTGCAGTAATTGGAAATGGTCTAGTAGCTCAACAGGTTATTGAAGTTGTAAAGCCTAGCAGTGTATTTACTAGCAGTAATATACTTGAATTGAGCAACACAGAATGGGATACTATATACTGTGCAGCACCTAGCGGTAATAGAATATGGGCTCAGCAAAATCCTAATAAAGATAAATCCAATGTTTGGCAAATTATTAATCAATGTGCTATGACTAAATTTAAACGTTTTGTTTTGTTTAGCTCAGGCGACACACAAGTCAAACCTAATACTGACTATGGGCATAACAGGTTACAGTTAGAAAACTATGCCAATACATTACCTGACAGTAGCATAATTCGATTGCCTAGTTTAATACATCAGTCAATTACAAAGAATATTTTATATGATATTAAAAACAACTGTTGGTTAGATAAAATTAATCCTCAAAATACACTACAATGGTTTGATCTAACCAGTTTACAGTCGTGGATATATACACAACATCGAGAAATAAATGTATGCAGTGAGCCTATAGAAACACAGGATATTATCAGAGAGTTTGCTCCTCATATAATCAATAAACTAGACTATACACGCCATGGCGACAAATACAACTTATCTCCTTACAGTTATACTCGTGAAGAAATATTTGCAAGTATTAGAGATTATCTAAAATGATTTATATATGCGGAGATAGTTTTGCAGCAAGCGACAAACAAAGCACAATTACACCTTGGCATGAACAGTTAGAGTGTGTAAATTTATCGCGAGTCTGTGCAACTAATCTACAAATAAGTCAACAAGTGGATCATGCAATAGAGCATGCAAGTTTTATTATTGCGTTGTTTACTACTTGTGTGCGTTTCGAACGCGGTGATGATAGTTATACACTGCATAATTTAACAACAAGCAACCTAAGCAAAGTTCAACAGCATCTAGTTACAGAACACGCAAAGCATTTCTTTAATTTAGACTTGGAAATATACAGAAATAAGTGTATAATAGAAAGTGTGCTACAGCGTTTAACAGATAGTAACATTCCTTTCTTGTTTGATCAAGGCGGGTTCGAACACACAAAGTTTGGTGTGACCGCACAATACTTTGAAAAATACAACAAACATCGTAGCAAATATAACCTATGGGATTATGGAGATAGCAAGTTGCACAGACCTTATTTTCATATTGCAGATCAAAATACGCACAACAGAGTAGCAGAATATTATTGTGAACAAACCAGATAACCTATGCATGGCGCCATGGACGCACACATATCTCAGCCCACAAACTGAAAGACGTTTGTGTTGTGCTAGTCGTGAACCTGCGCAGAGCTTTACGCAGTACATTGACACAGCAGAAGGCGACAACGAATACACTCCGGAAACACTGGAAGAGTACTGGAACGGAGCGGGCATTCGCAGCGTCCGTAGACAAATGTTAAACAACGAAGTTCCAGATGCATGTCAAGTGTGCGATAAAAAACTGCTTAATCAAGACGTATACAGAGATTACTTCACACATTTGTTTCAGCATAAATGGCATGAAGTCGTTCCTAGTACAGACGCAGATGGGTATACAACTATGAAGCCTGTTAGTTGGGACTATCGTTTTAGCAACTTGTGTAATTTTAAATGTCGCATGTGTGGACCTATGCTTAGTAGCAGTTGGGAGACAGAAGCTCGCAAGCAAGGCAAAATAGAACCTTGGATGGAAAAGCCTGTAAAACGTGCTATTGAAACTTTCCAAAAAGACGCTGTAGAAGCAGAGTTTGCACAAGCAGTTGAAGAACATCGCATTGAAGAAGTATATTGGGTAGGCGGAGAGCCACTTATGTATGAACAGCATTGGCGATATATGCAACGTATTATTGATCTAGGTGACGGTCCTGGATTGTATGCACGTTATAATACTAATCTAAGTCGTGTTGATTATAAGGGCGTTAACTTGTATAAAGATATACTTGCTAACATCCGTGATTGGCAAGTATGTGCAAGCATTGATGGCACAGGTGCTGTAGGCGAATACATACGCACAGGATTAAACTACGAGGAATGGTTAGCAAACTTTAAACAAGGTCTGGTATATAGTCGCAACCGTAGACAAATGCGCATCGACTTTACACTTACACTGCCTGGACTATTTGAAATAGTAAACATATGTAACCTTGCAAGAGAACTCGATGTAGACGTACTTGCAAAAGTTACATTTGCATTTACACCAGACATTGCAATGTCGCCGTTATTTCTTCCAAAGCAAATACTACACGACTATGTAAATGAATTGTTATTGACTGACTATGTAGATAATCGTACAATAAGAGAAATGCTTAAAAGTTTACTAACTCGTCCAACATTTGAAGAAGAGTTTCCGGACGAGTATGCTAAAGGCAGAATTAAAGGCAAGTGGCGTATGCAAGCGTTGGATAATTTGCGTGGCGGTATGAAGTTTAGAGATACATTGGGTACAATACAAGCAAGAGAGTTTTGGGATGAAATCTGTTAAAATAGTATTACGAAACTATAAAACACAAGAAACAATTGATTATAATATTATACCCTGTGACAATCAATTGGCTCGAGACTGGATAGTGGCACTTGAACAAGATGTGCTGCAAAAACAACTGCACTTAGATAAAAACTTTTGCTTTCATGGCTTTCCACATACACAACGTACACTTGAATATTTGTGTAGTGAACTTAATAAACACATTTTTACAATTAATCAAAGCACATTAGATTATATGATTGAAGAATGGTTTGCTCCTAATGTAGTTAGATTTGGTGACGAATACCCAATTGGCAGAATGGCTGATGATCCTGTTAACAAAGGATTACAAACTAAACACGACATAATGAACGTACTACATAACCATTTTGAAATATTAGAAGGCACAGTAGAAAATCCCAGTGAGTATACTAAACATGCCACTGTAGAAGTTCGTTACGCAATAAGACAATTAAACTTATTGTGTCATGAAATAGAAAGTCTTTGCATGAGTCAGAGACACGATAGGCTCAATCCTTTCTGGACACGCCCTAGTCAAATTACACAGTTTAATAGAGCGCCAAGACATTTACTAACAGATGAACACAGACAGGGTTTTATTGAAAACAGTTATGACAGGGTGCTAGGCGGTGTGTACATGCATTGGTGTCAAATAGGCAAAACACTTATGGAAGTATTCAGAGACGAACATGCTCCAAAACTTACAGATACAGTATGTGAGGCAATAACACACTTACAGTATTACAGTGGAGAGTTTGACATTGAATGGGCTAATGATGTCACACGAACAAGCGCACCGTGGCATAAAACTGAGATTGACGACTTTAATGCATGGTTATACGAAAACAACTTTGATCCACAAGATACTAGTCTTAGTAGTGGACATTTACTGATAGGTCAAGTTGACTTGCTAAATAGTTTTGAAACAACTAATGCCCAAGACATTTGGAAGCAAATGGGCGATTATTTAGATATCTATAAAATAGAATGTGGAACTAGCAGTGCTACCTATGATTATCATTGGAGCGATAGTGATCACGAACAAGTACAACTCGAAAGTTTAAAATGAAAATACTAATATGCGGATTACCTGGCAGTGGCAAAAGCACACTGGCAGAACCTTTTGCTGAATTATTAGGCGCAGTATGGATTAATGCTGACCAAATAAGAACACGATATGATGACTGGGACTTTACACCCAAAGGTAGATTGCGTCAATGTTTACGCATGAGTCATATAGCAGATGGTGTTGTAATGGCAGGTAAAATAGCAGTGGTAGATTTTATATGTCCAACACAGACAACCAGAGATTGGTTTAATGCTGATTACACAGTGTGGATGGATACTATAGAAAAAGGCGAGCATGAAGATACAAATGCTATGTTTGAAAAGCCCACAGATGTTAACTATCATGTAGCAGAATGGTTTAACGATACACATGCAGAATTAGTTAAAGTTGTAAATAATTATATGCTTGCACAGCAAGGCAAGCCAACGGAGAGACTGTAATGGCATTTGATTGGCGTAAACCTACAACACAGATGTTAGGCAGATGGCAACCCTGGCATCGTGCTCATACAGAATTGTTCAAACGTGCGCTTGCAGAAACAGGACAAGTTGTAATTATGGTGCGTGATGTGCAAGGCTGGGAAGATAATCCATTTGATTATGAAACAGTGTGGCACGGTATTAGAGACAGATTGCAAGCAGAAGGTTATTCTTACAGTGAACAGTATATTGTTATGCGTGTGCCCAACATTGTAGACATTAGTTATGGCAGAGGCGTAGGTTATACATTTACAGAGCATGATCTAGAACTAGAACTAAAAGAAATCAGTGCTACTAAAATTCGTGCTGAAATGAGAAAAAACGGAAAACTATAAATGCCTAAGCCTAATGAAGATTTTAAACTATCAGTAAAAGAACTTGCATTAATTGAAATGAGTTTACTGAATTATCAACATACACAGCCAAATAGAGCTAAAGAAATACAAGAACTTCTTGGCAAGTTTTATCACCAAAAAGTTTGGTATAGACCTAAAGATGAGGAGATATATGTTAGTGGTTAAATTAATTAAAAGCGTTATTAACAAAATTAAGTTGGAAATACGTTACCGCAAGCGACTAAAAGAACTACGCAAGCGCGATCCGTTTATTTACAAATGATAGAATTAAGAGTTGGTATATTCAATCTAATTAAAAAGATTATTGGCGGTAGCAGCATACAACTTGCTGTGATATACACTGTTGGACATATGTTCATAGCAATCGCATGTGTGATGGTTATAACCGGAGCAAGCATAGAACTTGCTACAATAGACGCAATAGTGGAACCACTTATAAATGGAGTTTGGTTTTATATACTACACGAAACATGGAAAAAGTTTCATAAAAAATAGGTTATAAGATGTTTAGTAAAAAATGTAAACAGCATTTAAATGATGCAGATATGACAGCATGGCAACATTTCTGTCACGCAATGGGCATTGCATTTGCTCTGCAAACTGCAACACTAGCAGTTGTTATTCACGCTTTCGTACCGCGCAGTTTCACAACATACGCAAGTGACTGTATAAAAAAGATGGCAAAATGCTTGTAAAAGTAATTGAAGTAGAACACTATACGGATCAACTGTTTCGTATACGCACAGAACGACCACGGAGTTTTCGTTTTACAGCAGGCGAGTTCACAATGATTGGACTGCCTGATACGAACATCACCAGGGCATATAGTTTCACCTCTGGCCCTGGTGATGACTACATAGAGTTTTATAGTATTAAAGTACCCGATGGTCCTCTTACTAGCGCACTACAGCATATCCAAGCAGGCGACAGTTTAGAGGTAAGTGAACGCACAACTGGCACACTTACACTTGCTAACATTGAACTAGGCGCTGATTTATGGTTGCTTGCAACTGGCACTGGTATTGCACCGTTTGTAAGTATACTGCGTGATCCAAGCACATATGATTGTTTTGAAAATATACATGTGTATTGGAGTGTGCGTAAAGCAGAAGAACTACAATCATATGATAGTTTCCTACAAGAAATGCCCGTGAAGTATACAGCAACAGTCACACAAGATCCAAGTTGGCAAGGACATAGTAAACGTATAACAACATTTATTAGAGCAGGACAAATAGTGCCTAACTTAGAACCAAGTGAACATAAAATTATGATTTGTGGTAATTTAGATTTTAATAAAGAAGTAGCAGATATGTTTGATGGTTGGGGATTTAAAGAAGGTAATCGTAAACAAGCAGGTACATTTGTACAAGAGAAAGCATTTGTTGAAAAATGAGCGCACTTTATACATACGGTTGCAGTTTTACAAAATATAACTGGCCCACGTGGGCTGACCATATGGGAAAAAACTTTGGCAAGTTTATAAATTACGGTGGCGTAGGCGCTGGCAATCAATATATTCTTCATAAACTAGCTGAAAGTCATGCTATTAATGAAATCGCCGTTGATGACACAGTAGCAATAATGTGGAGTACAACAAATCGTTATGACAGTATTATAAAAGGTAAATGGGATATCAGAGGCAATGTTTTAAACAGTGATCGTCCAAAAGAATTTATAGATATGATTGATCTAGTAGGATTTGAAATAAGAGATTGTGCATTTATTCACTCTGCTAAGACTATCTTAGATAGTATCGGATGTAGATATGTGTTTTTTAGCCTAGACGATATATATCCTCATGCTCCATTTGAGAAAACAATAAACACAATATTGCCTAGCACAATGCAAGTATTGTATAAAGGTGATTATTATAATCGTGTAGAAGATTTAAGACCAGCAAATGGAAGTCATAGTTATGAAGTACACGCAGGAGCAGATTGGCCCACTAAGGAACAATTTGCTACAAGAAATTTGCCTTATATACTTCCGGAAATAAAGCAGGAAATTTGTGAAAGTTTTAATGCAAAAAACTTTCAAGAAGTTATTGATAAAAAAATGTGGATGGATCCTGATTTTCATCCAACTCCTGAGATGCATCTAGAATATTTGGATGCTGTATTACCAGACTGGAGATTATGGCATTAATGTTTTGGAAACCGAAAACAAAAATTGAAAAGGCTGTAGAGGCAGAAAAACTTTGGATACAAAAAGAAAAAGTTTATTTGGACCAACCAACAAGTTTTAATTGTCCAGATAAATCTCATCCACTTTTTACTATACACGTTACAGTTGACAGACCAATTGCAGTATGCTATTATTGTAGCAAGACATGGGTATTAAACAATGGCAATTCTAGGACTTAGCGCAGGGTTTCATGACGCTGGCGCCACACTAATCAGTAATCAAGGCAAAATATTGTTTGCCGGACATGCCGAGCGTTACAGTGGCAAGAAAAATGATGCTTGCTTAAACCAACAATTAATTGACGATGCACTAAGTTATGGCAAACCAAACAACATTGCTTGGTACGAAAACCATTGGCTTAAACGTACACGGCAATTATACAGTGGAGAATGGCGCAAAGCCATAGACTTTTCAACAACTCCTAGTAAACTTGTACAACCTTTGTTTAGGCAACGTGGACTAATGGCACCAAGAAAAATGCCTATACATAGTTACGGTCATCATCTTTGTCATGCTGCAGCAGGTTTTCAAACCAGCAATTTTGAAACAGCAAAAGTTGTTGTTGTAGATGCCATTGGTGAATGGGATACAATTACAGTTTGGGATGCATATTACGAACCGCGTGAATTCGCAACCAATCCAGAAACACGAGGCAAAGGTCGTGCCAAATATCGTAAAGTATGGAGTCGTAGTTATCCTCACAGTATCGGACTTTACTACAGTGCAATAACAAAGTATGTTGGATTAAAACCCATGGAAGATGAATACATTCTCATGGGCATGGCAGCATATGGCAAATCTTATGCAACTGCATATCAATGGAATTTAGATTTAGTTGAGGATGACAGAAAAATTATATTTAAAGATAACATGCATGCAGGCATAGATGAGGATCATTTTGTAGGCACAGGCCTATCGGAATATGATGTTGCTGCTGGAGCACAAAAAGTCACTGAGCAATTACTACGCAACCTATTCGAAAAGCATTGTACGAGACAAGACAATGTAGTGTTCATGGGCGGTGTTGCACTTAACTGTGTAGCGAATAGCATGCTAAGTGGACTGTGTCGCAACTTATGGATTATGCCTAATCCTGGTGATTGCGGAAGCAGTTTAGGTGCAGCGGCATTGCAATATGGCAAGAAATTACAATGGGATGGCCCTTACCTAGGACATGACATGCTGGGCGAGTATCCTGTTGATGCAGTTATTGGCGAACTAATGACTGAAAAGATTGTAGGTGTCGCAACAGGTCGTGCAGAGTTTGGACCAAGAGCATTAGGCACTCGCAGTTTACTTGCTGATCCACGTGGGGAAGATATTAAAGATCGTGTAAATGAAATAAAGCGTAGACAAAAGTTTCGTCCGTTTGCTCCAATGGTATTAGAAGAACATGCTGAGGATATTTTCAACATGCACGGAGATACAAATCCGTATATGCAGGGTGTATATACAGTAAAACAACCTGAATTATATCCTGCTATTGTACATAAAGATGGCACTGCTAGAGTACAAACTGTGGGCAAAAACGATCATCCAGGTGTTCGTGAGCTACTAGAGAAGTGGTATTTTTTA
>Ga0181419_1000229_pt1 | contig 19020 bp, 15 predicted proteins | sample 42SPOviralmetaG_FD_130144 | JGI IMG/M metagenome (GOLD analysis project Ga0181419, IMG submission 130144) | Marine viral communities from the oligotrophic San Pedro Time Series (SPOT) site, San Pedro Channel, CA, USA - 42 SPOT_SRF_2013-04-24 | ecosystem: Environmental > Aquatic > Marine > Strait...
CAGTTGTTTTCTCAATTATGTTCCTGACAGCAGGGGTGGTTTATCTGCTCACTATGATGAGAACGTATGGCTCGCAAGTAGTGGTGGAGGCATCGGTGGATATTGGGGCGATATTAGGAGCAACGGTATTTCAACTTCTCATGGCTCTCGTTCTACTGGAAGCATTCCTTTCCTCCACGTTGTAGACTCACAGATGTTAGCCTTTAATCAAGGCACTACAAGACGAGGAAGTTATGCCGCATACATGGACATCAGTCATCCAGAGATTGAAGAGTTCATTAACATGCGTAAGGAATCAGGTGGTGATATCAATAGGAAGAATCTTAATCTTCACAATGGTATTAATATTACTAATGCTTTCTTACATGCTGTTGAACATGATGAAGACTGGAGATTGATTGACCCTAAATCTAATGAGGCTGTTAAAATAATTAACGCTAGAGATTTATGGTGGCAGATTATACATGCAAGAGCAGAGACAGGTGAGCCTTACATGATAAACATTGATACCTGTAATCAACACCTACCTAAAACACAAAAAGATTTAGGATTAAAAATACAACAGAGCAACCTTTGTTCTGAGATTACTTTACCCACCAACGAAGAACGAACAGCCGTGTGTTGTTTGTCATCTGTAAACCTTGAGCATTTTGATTCTTGGTCTAAGGATGATAACTTCATACAAGATTTAGTAACCATGCTTGATAATATATTACAACATTATATTGACAATGCAGTAGACACAGAACAACTAGGAGAATACAGTGCAAACTTTAAAAGATTTCAGAAGTATATTAAAAAAGGAAAGGAAGGATTTACTAAGTCTGCGTATTCCGCATATAGAGAACGTAGCATTGGACTGGGTGCAATGGGGTTCCATGCATATCTCCAATCTAGGAGCATTCCTTTCGAGGGTATCTTTGCAACTGGGTTCAACCATAAAGCGTTTACCTATATCAAAGCTCAAGCTACACAAGCTACTAAACAACTTGCTGAAGATAGGGGAGAAGCTCCTGACGTACACGGTACAGGCAAGCGGAATACTAACCTATTGGCTATTGCTCCTAATGCTAGTAGTGGGATTATATGTAGTGGTACTTCCCCTTCTATTGAGCCTTTCAGGGCTAACTGTTATACTCATAAAACTTTGTCAGGTAGTTACCAAGTTAAAAACAAATACCTTGAAAAAGTTTTTAAATCTAAAGGACTTAAAACCACAGAGCTAGACAAGATATGGAAAGACATATCAGCTAACGAAGGCTCAGTACAACACTTAGATATTCTTAATGATAACGAAAAAGAAATATTTAAAACTGCGAATGAGATAAATCAAATCTGGATTGTTGAACATGCATATCAAAGACAACAATTTATTTGTCAAGCACAGTCAGTTAATTTATTCTTTACTTTACCTAAGAGTACAGAGTCACAAGAAACACACGACACATATATGCAGTATGTCAATGATGTACACTGGTATGCTATGAACAAACTAAAATCGCTGTATTACTTTAGAACAAATGCGGCACGAAACGTAGAGAACGTAAACACTAAAATACCACGGATTCGTTTAGATGATGTGGAATGTATAGCCTGTGAAGGTTAAGGAAAAACTATGAGCTTATTAAAAACTAGAGACTATTACAAACCGTTTGAATACCCTTGGATGTATGAGTATTACAAACTACAAAATCAAATGCATTGGATGCCAGAATCAGTGCCTTTACATACAGATGTTAAAGACTGGCAGGATGTAACACCAGAAGAAAAACATTTATTAACACAGATATTTAGATTGTTTACTCAATCAGATGTGGACGTAGCATCAGGATACATTGATAAGTACATGCCTATCTTTAAGAAACCTGAAGCTAGGATGATGATGTCATCGTTTGCTAACATGGAATCTATACATCAAGATGCATACAGTTTATTACTTGATACAGTTGGTATGCCTGAGATAGAATACAAAGCTTTCTCAGAGTATGAAGAGATGGCAGACAAGCATGATTACGTGGGTACATTTAAACCTCTTAAGTCTGATAAGAGAACCATTGCTAAAACACTAGCAGTATACTCAGCGTTTACAGAAGGACTACAATTATTTAGTAGCTTTGCTATCTTGTTAAACTTCCCACGCTTTGGTAAGATGAAAGGTATGGGACAGATTGTTACTTACTCTATCCGTGATGAGTCTATGCACGTTGAAGCTATGACTAAATTATTCCGTGAGTTTATTCAAGAGAACATTGAGATATGGACAGATGATTTCAAAGCAGAACTTTATCAAATATGTAGAGACATGGTAGAACTTGAAGATAAATTCTTAGACTTAGTGTTTGAGATGGGTGACTTACAAGGACTAACTAAACAAGACATGTATGCTTATAACAGATACATAGCTGACAGACGTTTGCTACAGTTAGGTTTAAAAACTAACTACGACCAAAGAGAAAACCCACTAGGTTGGATTGATGAAGTCATGGGTGTAGAACACCAGAACTTCTTTGAAGGTAGAGCAACTACTTATATGAAAGCAGGACTACGAGGAAGACAGGACTCTGTAACTTTTACAGGGATTGAGTAATGAAAAAGAAAAGAGATGAAGCTGAGTTACTTGGTTATAAACTTCTATATAATAGAACAGGTAACTTAGTTACTGAAAGATTAACAACTGATATAACTCAACTTAAAAAATATTTTAGCACTGAAGAGTACTCTACATTACATACCATAATTAGAGAAGCTACTAAAAAATTAGATGAAGTTCATAGCTACATCGAGTCTAATTTAAATGCTAGAAAGATGGATGATTAGATTGTATATATAATAATAGGTTCTGATTTACCCTTGACATAGATTGGGTCTAACAATTTAGCTTGGGTAGTCGAACCTACTATTGTACCCACACCAATCACTATATCTTTACCCACTTCTTTAGTAGAGCTTTCAAGTCTTGCCGCTAAATTAACTGCATCACCTATAGCTGAGTAATCAAAACGTGTATCGCTTCCCATATTACCTACAACTGCATACCCTGTATTTATTCCGATACCTATCTCTATTCCTAAATTGGCTTCTTCCATATCTTGGTGTATTTCTAACGCTGTTTGGATGGCTTTGTTCTCATGTTCATCTAAGTCTACTGGAGCATTAAAGATTGCCATCATTGCATCACCAATATATTTATCTACCATACCACCGTTTCTCTTAACAGCATTAGCTTGAATTGTCAAGGCTTTATTCATAATTTCTGTGACTTCTTCAGGCTCTAATCGTTCTGATAGACTTGTAAAACCTCTGACATCTGTAAATAAAAACGTACATTTTCTTCTATCTCCTCCTAACTTTAAAAGCTCTGGGTTATCTTGCAGTTGTTTAACTTGTCGAGGGTCAAGATAATGTTCAAATTGTTTTTTAATTTGTTGTCGTAATTTAAATTGTGTTCTAAAGTTTAGATAGAATTGTTGGGTAGCAATAAGTGTCATACTTATCATGCCCCATGTAAAATCTATGAGTAAATTGTTAGTAACAAAGTAGTTTTCAAAATAGCCCATTAGAGGCAACATAACTAAGAATGATACTACCCCCTTAGTGATACCTAGATAATTGATTACAAGGGCTGTGAGTAAGCCTGAGAGGATTAATATGAGTAGTTCTGCAAGTAATCTATACTCTGGAATTTGAGGACTGTCAAGCAACATACTTTCTGATAAAGCCGCTTGTATTTTATGAGGTTCTAATAACCCAACAGGTGTTGCAACTTGAGGTGATATTCCTTTGGCAGTAAATCCTACAAAAACAAATGTGCTTTCTACATTCATTTCTTTTAGTGTAGTCTGTGTTGTGTCAACCCAACTAATCCATTTACGTCCAAGGCTATCTGTATCTACTGGTGGTATGCCTCTTACCCTAACCATGTCAATACCATTTTGATTGGTTACAATTTGATAAGTATTACCACCACCTAATATCTTTAAAACTTCTGTGCCGAATGAAGCTACCCATCCTGTAGGTGTTTGTTGTAGTAGTGGTATTTGTCTTACAAGATTATCAACATCTACTGGTGCAGAAATAGCACCTTGACTTGCAGATTGTTTTAGGATATCAACATTAGATAAGAAACCAGAAGCTTGTGGTAAAGTTATGTCTGGTCCTTTAATAACCGTACCATGAGTAGCAGGATATAAACCGTTGTCTACTTCTGGCATAGCTATAACACTAGCAGACTTGGAAAGCTCTAAAGCAAACGCATCATCTCCACCCATTCTATCTGCATGTGGGAATAACATAACCCACCCAACACCATAAGCTCCTGCATTCATAATGTCTTTATGAATCTTAGCTAAGTCTTGGCGAGGTAGAGGGTATCCACCCATATCATTAAGGTCTTGTTCTGAAATATTTAAAACAGTAAAATGCCCTGTAGAATTTGGTGTTTCTACTAGGGCATCAAAGGTTTTAAGTCTTAAAGTTTCTAAGGCTTGTGAATTGAATAGTAAAGGTAGGGTCAGTATACCTATTAAAGTAAGTGCCCACTTCATGTTATACATATATATCTATTATCTTACCAATTTTTGATAAAGGAAAACCATATTTTGTTCTTATGAAATTTTTGTACACCATTTAATCTCCTTGGTTTATGGTAATACTAGAATCTCCTCCTCCATTAATAACAAGCTGAGTGCCTTTACCATTCTGTACTAGTAGAACTGTATAGCCACCATCTCTATCTACATCTAAACGTACTGTGTCTTCTAAGACTTTATAAAAGCTTAGTACATTGTCAGTTAAGAAAGTATTTATTTGCGTGTTGGAATCAAAGCCCATTTGAGTTCCCTTTAGATTTATGTCGGTTCGTAATAAAGATTCTGTTTGGTCTAGTTCGTTTACATCTTCTATAATATCTAACAAGTCTTCAAGAAAGTTTACATCAAGATAGTTTATATCTAACTCAGTAAACTCTAAATCACTATCCGTAAGATAGTCTATGTCTAAATCATCAAACTCAAGGAAGTCAACATCAAGAACATTAGTACTAATATTTCCATCTTGTCCCTCATCTTGTGCCACTTCTCTTGGTGCATTTACAATTAACATGTTATCAATTAACTCAAGTGTTAAGTCAAGGATAACAGGCTTGCTTGGTTTAGTTTCAAACATAGAAACTGTAGTAGCTTGGTAAGGTTTGTTAAGAACTACCTGTCCCATAGCTGTTGCAACAACAATCTCTCCACTTGGAAGACCGTCATTGTCTGGTAATAATATTACTAAACTCCTACCTAATTCATCTACAGTTACAGTAAAGTCTGTACCACGAATAGCTATCGTAGCACTTGGAGTTTTTATAAATATATTTTCTTTGTCTATAGTTGCTAGTTTTCCTGTGATAAATCTTGCGGTACCACTAGCAAACTCTAGAGCCATTTTAGATTTTGATGGGTCAGGGTCATATATAAACTCATCTATGATAAGTTCAGAGTGTTCAGTTAGTCTAACTTGACTGTCATCTAAAAAAGTAATACCCATTCTTCCATTAGAAGTTTGGACATTATCATAACTATTTATATCTAAAGATAAAGAAGCTTTATAATCTTTATCTCTTACTACCCGACCCGACCCTTGTAACTCTGTGATGTTGCCTACGTTAGCAACCGACTGAACTGCCGCCATCATTCTGGATGACACAAACAGTACCACCAGAGCCAGTGCTAAGTATTTTAAGCCAGTCATTATCATTTGTACTCATTTGATTGATAGAAAAATTTCTGTTACTTCCTGTTTGGTCAAGATAGAAGTAACCCCCTGCATAACCTTGACCATCAAAGTTTACAGTGTTTGAATCTCCATCAATATCCATGTAGTTTGTTGCACCATCATAATCTATATCAGCATTAATGATGTTACTATCACCATTAATAATCCAATCTAAATCAGTATTACTTGACATAGAAGCTGTTGCTAAGTCTAGTGTAAATGTATTACTACTTCCTGTAGTTTGAACATTAACATTAGAACCGTCTGCTCCGTATGTGTTAGCAGGGTCTACTTGGATTGTAAAAGCATTACTGCTTCCATCAAAATTAAAGTAGCCTGTAAAGTTATCAGCCCATATATCTCCTAAGAAGGAGTTAGTTGAACCTATTTGATTTACATCTAGTGTCATAGTTGAGCCATCTAAATCTAGAGGGGTCATTGAACCTGCGGAAGATAGTAATCCTCCTATCAAGTTAGCTGAACCCAACTGTTCTAAATCTAAATTAGCTGTAGCACCACTTTGCTCTACATAAATCTCGTTGTCTGCCGCATAAGTTAATGTTGACAATATACTTAACGCAGTTATTATTATTATTTTATTCATATTCCCAATAGCCTCTATCTATTCCTATATGTATTATGTTTAAAACCCCCGACTCTATTGCCTTTTGCAAAGCTATAGAGATACTCTCATTCTCAGCCACACCACCTTCTATCTCTACTAGCTCAGTGCCAGTTTCAATAAAACGAAATATGTCTTGAGAAATACTTGTGGATAAAATACTTTTAGATACTAAAGTTTCTGTCAGTACTTCACCAGTTGATACGGATACTAGTCTTAATGATATAGTTACAGTATCTTCCCTATAGGATTTACTATTACCAATACCAAGATACCTTGCTCCGATACCACCAGATTGCAGATTAGCCTCGTAGCTAATCACGCCCCCTTGAACTAAAAGCCCTGCGAATAACAAAGGCTTTAGTTTACTATCTTCTTCAAACTCTTTACGAGTGCTTCTGATAAGTTGTCTTTCTTTTGTTAGGTCATCTAAACCTACACGTTCTACTACTCTGAAAAATTGACCGTTAGCCGTATGCTTAAAAGCCCTAATAAGAAATGCTTCAGGGGCTTGGGTGACTGCTGTACTAAACAAAGCAAACGTGCTGTTGCTTCTTCGTTGCCCTGTTAAGTCTTTAAAACTATTAGGGTACACAGCTATAGTAGGTTTGTTTTTAGCCGCAGGTAAATTTTTTAATTCTTCTGATTGTAAATCTAGTGTTGATGTCGGTTGTATTTTTTTAGTTAAAAATAAATCGTCATTAGCCTCAAAGACTGCACAACTAGAAAGTAAAAGTACCGATAGGCAAAGTAATAATCGTAGTTTCTCCATTCGCATCCACAATAGTAAGTGTTATATATACACCATCACTGCTATAAGTAATAGTGTTACCCTCTAATTCTATAGTTCCCTCTGAGCTAGGGTTTTCTCCAAATAAATTTTCAACTAACTGCCGTGATAGTTGTGCATAAATTCTAGACTCTAAATTTCTAATGAACCGAGCTAGTGTTGTATTTTCTTTATCTCTTTCTATCTGGTCTTGTAAAGCTTTAAGCTCTGCTTTTAGGCTAAGTTTTCTTGAATGTTCTTGATTCTCAATCGTAAGATAATGTGAGCTTGTGTTGTTACCATTAAAGCTAGGGCTTTTAAATTTAAATACTACTTCATCTGCCAGTGAATTTATTGAAAAAAATACAACAAACAAACACCAAAATAAAATACAGAACCAGCAGTTCCGTATTGTCTTTTCGCTTCTAAATGTTGGTTTTAATTTCATTCTATCCATCCTATTAAAATATTAGTCATAATCAAGCAAGCACAAGCAAGATTAATTAAAAGAATAATAGTACGTATAATTGTAATTTGATTTTCTACAGGTGCTGTATCTTCATCACTAAATGAGCCTAACGCATACTTCCATACTGTCCATAATTTTAACATTGCTAATCTTTTCGCCTATCTTTTTTTGTGCTTTTGCTATTTCGTCTGTGTCAATTAAATTAGGTACTCCAAGTAAAGTTTTAAGGAGTACATCTTGTTTTAAAGATTGATTGTCTAATGACCTTACTCTATCTATTAACGATACAATAATACCATATTGACTATCAAGTTTTGTTGAAACTCTTTCTTCCATTGTGTCTAAACTTGTTTGAACCTTTTCATCTAATGTATCTAGTTTAGTTTCCATGCCATCAATAATTCTATTAATTAATTTAGACACAAACCAACCTAGACCCATTGCGGCGGCAATAGGAAACCCGACTTCTGTTATAAAGGTTACTGCTTCAGACATTATTCTTTAGGAGTATTTGATGCTCCAAAATAGAAACTAATTACAGCACTAGCTAAACCACCTAAATAACCAAGCACTAAATTAATAAGAGCTTCAGAGTTTTGTTCTGGTGGTTGTAAGGTAACAAGAAATATGTAACCCATAAATCCTCCGACAACAGTTACACCTATAATCCTTGCTGTCCAATCCTTTGAAAACTTTCCACGAGCATCTTGCTTGTCTTCAGTTTCTAATTTAAATACATCTACGTCCAACTCTTTTAACTGGATTTCAAAAGCTTGTTCAGCTTTTTTAAGCTCTAACATCTGTTCAGGCGTAGCTTCTGCTATAGCTTTCTCAATAGCTTTAGGTGTATTAGGTACTCCCAATACATCAGCTATTACATTTCCTGCCATACCACCCATAGGACCGCCTAAAGCAGTCCCTAACGTAGGAGCTACTGCACCTACTAGATTTTTTAATAAATTTTTCATTCACCTACTCCTATTACCATCATTTGTAATTCTCTACTACGTCCACCTACCTGATTAAACCAACGACTGTCTTCCATTTCAACAGCCATTTGATTCCAGTCTCCAGCTTTACAAGCCTTTAACATATTCTTAAACTTTGCAAGTCTTGTGCCACCTAAATTAAAACACATATTAACTAACACATGTTGTATTGGCTCTGGTAATCTATTAAAAGAAGGTACAGTACCATAAATATGCATTGCTTCTCTATAATGTTTATCAAAATCATCTTCGTAATATAGGTCAACTACTTCTTGTTTAACAGGCGTACCTACTTCCCATGTATATTCAGGGTCTTGCGGCTGACAAAGGTGTCCAACACCTAAAGTTTTATAGCCTAAACTATCCTCATATATTTCAAGCACTTCTCCTTCGTGCCTTTTAATTTGTTCTTTACATTCTTGTATATTCATAATCCTAATCCTTCCATTTGAGACTTAAGCTCTCTATCTTCCAAATCTTGTACTGCTTCTGAGGATGCATTAAATGGTAATCCTGTTTGCTTATTAATCATTTCGTCTGGTTCGTCTTTTGCATTAGGTACATTTACTATACCACCTCTTGCATAATTAGCTGTAACAGGTTTAAATTCTTTACTTGTTGATTTACCCCTTGCCGCACTTCTCATTTCTTTACGGATATCAGGAGGTATTAAACCATATCCTGGAACATTAGTAATTAATATTTCTGGTATATTTTTTCTATACAATACAGCATCAATAACATCTTGAGGTAAAGGTCCAGCAAAAGTTTTAAGGAATGATGTAACATCTCCTGCATTTCTATCATATTCACTATCAAATTTTGCCGCATAGTCAAAAGGACCAATACCACCCCATCTACGAACAGCTTCAAATATTATATCACCCTCATCTTTTTTATAACCTGTTTCATAATCTACTAAATTTTGACCATTACTTCTTATAGTATTACCCACATGAGCTACTCCTGTCATTAAAAATAAAGTAGGTAATAATTTTGGTATAGATTGAGATGTATTATTACGTAATTCATTTGAAAATCTTTTAAGTATTGTATTATTAAATACTGTAGGATATCCTGCAAACTGTACTAATAATTGTGCAGAAGGATTAGAAAACCATAATGGTCTGTTAGCTTCCGCAGTACTGGGGTTAAGAATAATTTCTTTTACAAATCTATTAGCTCCTGATGTATATTTTTGATTATAAAAATCTTCTTGTTTACCTTTTGCTTTTGATAAAACAGTATCAAATTCTCCATCTTTTAAAGAACCTTTATACCACGCAACAGCTTCATCAGCATCAATACCTAAGTCACCTAACTGTTTAGTAAGATATTTTTTCTTTCTTTTACTTAAATTACTTTTAGAAAGTTTTTCTGCATTTTGTCTAATTAATCTTTTACCAGTTGTAAAGGATGCAAGTTGTACAGCTTTGGTCCATTGAGTAAGTAAATTAAGTTTAAAAAATGCTTGTTGTCCTAGTTTTGCATATTGATTATGTATACCTTCACCTGCAAGACCTTCAAGTCTTTCTTGTACTGCTTGCTCTAAAGCTAATCCAGTTTGATATAATTCTCCCCAAGCTTCGTCATCTATATCTTTTATACCTTTAACTCTTTGACGTAACACACCTCGTTGAAAACCTTTAACACTTCTATCAACAATACTAAAACCTTCTTTAACTAAAGCCTTTCCAATATCTGATAAAACTCTAGGAGCATCTGATTTACCTGCTCTAGTTAAAAGTAAAAAAGGTTCTGTTATACTTGAAAGTGTAGCAAAAGGAAGATGAGCCATCTGCTGGCTTAATTTTCCCCAATCAGCTAAAGTTCTTAAACTTGCATATTTTTTAAAAGGTGATTCTGCAAAAGTTTCAATACCTGTAACACGTTTATGCATATCTCTTAATCTTGTACCTACATCTTCAGCTTGATTAAGAGGCATTCCATTAACATTTAATTCGTTTACAATTGGTTGAACATAAATTTTATCAAATTCGTTTACATTTTTACCAAAATAATTTGTTCGTTCAATAGCCCTAGCCGCATTAGTAAAATAATCTTCTAATATAGTTTGCGTATTATTTTCTAGTACAAAAGAAATTTCATTATCTTTAAGATTTATAAATCTTCTAGCTTGCAAATAACCTGAAGAATCTCCTATTGTTTTTCCTTTACCTACAACACGTAATTCAAAAGGAGTAAATCTTTGTTTAAGCATATCAGTAACAATGTGATTAGCTTTATAAATTTTAGCTAATTCTTCATCACCTTTTGCATCGTTTAAAAAATTTCTTCCAAAAACTTCTTCATCAATACCAACAGAATCTGATTTTATTCCACGAACTTCTATATTATCACTAGTTCTAATAGTAATTTCTTTTATATCATTTAAAGGATTTGCATGTCCAGATTTAATTAATAATTTTGTAAATTTATTTCTATTTTTTTCTAATTTTTCATAGTTAAATAATCTAGGAAAAAATCCTTCTTTTCTTAAAGTTCCTTTTTTAAATAGTTCTGTATTATTTAAATCCGAATATGTTTTATCTAGTAAATTTCTAATTCCACCAGTACCATCATATATAATTTTACCTTTCTCAACAGTGCCTCCATAAGAAACTGCAATGTCAGGAGTAATTTTATATGATTTTAAAGTAACAGGGTCTTTTAATTCTTGATTAACTAAATCACCAATCCACTTTTTGTTACCTACTGCTTGTGATTGACGAGGAACAATATCAGGATTACGTAATAAAAAATTTAAAGCATCACTTTGTTCTTCTACTAAAGTAGCTTTAAATCCTGTTCGTTCTAAAACATTTAAAGATTTAGATAACTTATATAAATATTCTCCTGTTCTACGACCTACAGATAAACCATATGAATCTTTTTTAACAAGTTGCTCACCTTCTTTATAAAGACCAACGTCATAATCATATCTAAATTTACCAAGTAAATCTTTTAACAATGGAGATTTATTAGTATAAGATAAAAATTTAGTAGTAGGTTTTCCTGTTGTTCCTGCAATAATTTGATTTAACAAATCTTTACTAGACTCAGAACTTGTCATTTTTTTAGTGTCTATTTTAGGATTTAATTCTGCTAAAATTTCATCTATTCTATTATCATATATAATTTCTTCTCTAGTTTTAGATTTTGCAACACTGTCAATAACATCTTCATTACTATATTTAAATTGTTTTTCTAAATGAGATTGAGGCATATCAGTAACAGGGACATTATCTACAGAAGTGTCTGTTTTTTGAGCCGCCTTTTCTGCCGCTTCTTCTATAGCTTTATTACGACTTAAAGCACGTACACCTCCACCAAAAGTTGCACCAAATCCTGCACCTAATAATGTAGAAGATTGTAAGCTTGTAAAATCTATATCGTCTTGAAGTCCTAAATCTATATCAATATCTTGAACAAAATAATTATGTAATCCACCCCAAGCCATTCCTTCAGTCGCACCAAACAAAGCACTTTCTTTTATAGCTTGTGTTTTTAATTGAGATTTAGTTAATTGTTTTACTCCTTGTTGTGCCGCAGTACCTAAAGCGGCTCTGGCTGTTAATGATTGCCCACCTGAAGGAATAGCAAATAAAGCTGTTACTATGTTTAATGGGTCAGTAATAACATCAATGCCTATGTCAGTTATCATTTTAAATCGTTCTTTCCAATTACCTATTTCTGCTTTATTAAAATTATCTCTTAAATAAACATAATCTTGTTTTTGTTCTTCTGTCCATTTACCTGTTTGAAAAGAACGTAACATTGCAGAAGACAAACTATAATCAGAATCTCTTAAGTATTCAAAAATGTCTTCGTTACTATTAATACCTTCTAAAAATCTTGCAGACCTTTGTGCAAATTCAGGAGTTTCTCTAAGTTCAGTTAAAGTTTTTTTACTTGTAAAAGGAGTTTGTATATCGTCTTGTGGCGTAGTTACATCAGCAACTAATGATTGATATGTATTATTTTCAGGCGTAGTTAATTCTTCAGTGCCATATAAATAAGTAGACTCCTCTTGGCGTTTTTCTTCTTCTTCTTTTATTTCTTGTAGATATAATTCTAATTGTGTAGGCATTTAAAATTTCCTATGCAAATTTACCAAAATCTATTTTACCTAAATTAATTTTGATTGGGCTTCCTTCTCCTGGTTTACTTCCAAAATATTTAGCTACTTTACGTGGTCCTAAATATAAAGGATTAGCAAATATAACTTTCATATCTGTCATAAAGGAATCTATAGTTACTTCATTATCAGCATCATTAAAGTCATAAGCATCTTCTATTATAACTTCTCCTTTATCATTTTGATAGACTGAAGCTTGCCCTAAAAATGTTTTTAAAGCATATTCAGGACTTTTAAATGATTTAGTTACAGGGTTTTCTTCTCTTGACATTCCTACATCACCGAATTTAGTTCCTGTATTATAATCATCATACTCTAATTTACCTTTACTTAAAATTGTAGGAGTTATTAAAGTTCTCATAGCTTCTAATTCATCAGTACTTAAATCTTTTTCAGTAACTTCTTTATCTCCACCAATAAGGTCATAAGCTAATTGTCTTATGTTAATTGGTAAAATTCTATTATTTTTTATTTCTTCAGGTTTTTCTTCATTAATATTTTCTAAAGCAACTTTTATTATTCTTTCTTGAGGTTCTTCTATCGAACTTACTTGTTGTATATTTTCGTCAGTATTGTTAAAAAGTTGTGCTGTTTTATTTTTTTTAGATTCTCTTTCTAAAGCAACATCTAATTTTCTTTGTGCTTGTTTTATATAAGATGTTCCACCACCTAACTTACCTCGGTCTCCTATACGTTTTTGATTTTCTAAATTTTTTCTAAGTTCAATAATTTTATCAGACTCAATAATTTTTGGTGTATTTCTTTTTTCAGTAGCTAAATCTTCTAAGAAAGCTTGCATGTCTTGGTCAAAATTTGCATCGACTTCATCTTCTAAAGCAGACAATCTAACATTTCTTTCTTGTTCTTTAGTAGTAGTAGTACGTAAAATATTTTCTGCTTCTTCTTTAATAGCTGTTTGTTTTTGTTCAAGAGTCATATTAGGATAAGTTTTACCTAATGAAATTTCTCCGCTTGTACTAACATTAACACCATCTCCTAATGTATTAGATAATCCTATACTATTATAAATACGAGGTAAAACACCGTAAGAAGTATAAGTTTCATCTTTTCCAAGCATTCCAAATGTTAAAGCATTTTTCATATCTCTGTCTTTAAATCCTTCATTAATAGCTAACATAGCAGAAAATTGTGCTCTAGAATCTGGATTAGACATAATTTCTCTAAACTCTGTAAAGCTTTTTTTACCTTTTCCTTTTTTACCTTCTGTATTTGAATATACATTTCGTAAAAATTCTCTATCTTGTTTAAGTCTAAGAGATAAAGCAGTAACATCTGTAGCAAAAGCTTGTTTTTGTGCAGGGTCTGCATTTAATTCTGAAAATAAATCTTCTATATTATTTGAATCAATACGTGTCATTGTACCCTGTAACTCACTAGGATACTTATCTGCTTTTACAAGACGTTGTAATTCAGCTAATGGTCCTGCTTCAAAGTTACCTATTTCTGTAAGTCTAGCTTGATTTCCTTTAGAAATTGCTAACTCTCTCCAACGAGTATTACTTTTTCTTGCTGATGTTATAGCTTCATCACCTATAATATTTATCATTCCACCAACATCTAAAGATTGTAACAAATCTCTAGGCGTAGGTCCAGCTAAATCAGCTTCAGTAGCTTTTGACCAAATATCAAAACCTCCCTTTTTTTCTTCGTTTTTACTAAACATGCTTAATACTTTTCTAAATCCACCTAGTAAATTACCTTCTGCTTTAGCTTCAGCCAAAACTTTTTCATATTGCCTTTTTTCAAAAGCTGTTACAGTAGATTCTTTTGTACTGATACCTCGTTGGAATAAATCTCTAGCATCCATATCACCATACATGCCTTTTAATTTATCAGTAAATGTTTTATATTTATTATCAGTCAAATATTCTTTTAAAACTTCTCGTGTTCCAATATCTAAAGCATTTTGATATTCAGACCTAGTAACATATTCTCCATAACTATCAGAAGTACTTGCTTTAATTTTTTGATTTAAAATAGGTTGTAGTTTTTGTTCAAATAAAGGAGCATGTTCACTATTTAAAAATGCATCTACCCTTGTGTCTATATCACCACCTGGGTCTTCAAATTTATAAAGAGCACTAGTTAATCCACTAATTTGACGTATTTGTTCAGCTTCATGTTTATTATTTTCCATTTCAAATTTATGTAAGGACTCTAATTCTTTAGAACGCTTTTTATATTGGTTCTTCATAATTCCTTGACCCATTAATAAAACACCTAAAGCTTGTTGAATTCTTTCATTTTTTCTACTTCGCTTAGCGGCTCTACGTTCATCGTCTTCTTTTTTCTGTAATAAAGATGAACCAAGCTCATCAATACTCATATCAGAATAATTTTCTATTACCATCTTTAAACTCCTGTTTTACCTAATAAACTTGGCTGGTCTTGTAAGGCAGGTTTTTGTTTATCTAAAATACTTTGTCTTAGTTTTGCACCATCTAAAGTTTTTAATTGTTCTTTAATATCTCCACCAACAGATGTAGGATTTATTTTTTGTACTACTGCATCTTTAAATCCACCACCTTCTGGAATACTATTACGTAATGGCTCTCTAGAATTTTCTAAATCTATGTTAGCCATATCTTCGTCTTCTTCTAATACTTCTACGTCTGCATCATCACGATTAAGTACAGGGTCAATACCTGCTTTTTCTGCAATAGCCATTAACATATACATAGTAGGCTCTAAAAGACTTAACATCATATCAGGATTCCACTTACCTTTCTGAAAACCTGCTGTAAGTAATAAGTTAGCTATATCTGCAACTGGAGTCTTTTGAGACATTAGTGTTGCAACAGTAGTAAGATTATCTTCTTTTAAAAGGTCAAAGAATATTTTTTCTGTAGCTACTTTAACAGATGTTATTTCTGGCTGTCCTTCCCAAGGGTATGGAGTATCAGGACTATTAGTTAATGATTGACCTGCTGTTGGTCCTTCAAATAAATGTTCTTCAGCTTCTTTAGCTATTGATTCTGGATTACGCATATGCTCTTCCTCCTAATTGTGCTCTAAGGAATGCTTCATAATCAAACCCATATCCACCTACATCTACTGGGTTTATATTACCTTGAATGCCTCTATATGCTAAGTATTGTCCAGCAGGGTCTTGTTGTGGATTAAAGTCTGCAAAGTTTACAAACTGTGGTTGTTCTGAACTTCTAGAATAATTTTGTTGCTCTACAGCATATAATTGACTATCTGCTTGACCTTTAAAATAGTCTGATTGTTGTTGTAAAGCTCTTTGATAATCTGCTTCTGCTTTTTCTTCGGCGGCTACCATTTGTTGACCTGCTGTTGTAATAGGTTGTATTTTTTTATAAGCCGAATATTCTTTACTTCTAGTTATTGAATCTTTTAAACCAATTTTAGGGTCTTTTAAATTAGAAACAACACTATCACCTACTCCACGTTTAGCTGTTTCACCTGCAACTTCTTCAACAACTTTTTCACTAGCTTCACCTGCAACTGTTTCTATTGTTCCACTTGCAACTTCTTCAACAACTTCTCCTGTAGCGTTAGTAACAACTTCACCATCAACAACAGTTTGTTTTCCATTAACAACTTCACCTATCCAGTTTTTAAGACCTGTACCAATATCAGAACCTTTACTAAATACATTACCAATTTTGTTAAGACCTCCTTCAATAGCACCTGATACAGTATTCCATACTTTACCAAAAGCACCTTTGACAGCACCGCCTATTCCACTAGCAACAGTTTTAACTCCATTAAAAATAGTTCCAAAAATACCAGAGCTTGGTCCTGACAACCAACCCCCAATGGCACTACCTAATCCTGGAAGTATAAAAGATAAAGCAAGAGAACCTAGTGGTCCTAACTTACCAAAAGCTTTAGCAATTTTACCTAAACCTTTTTTTAGTTTCTTTCCTATCTTTTTAAATACGTTACCAATTTGTTTTGCTTTTTTTCTTAACCATCCCATTAGTCTAACCACCCATTTATTAAAGTTCCAATTGCCGACAAGTTACTACTCCAATTACTTTCTTTAGAAGCACCTGTATCATTACCTAAAGCCGCAGTGTATATTGAAGTCTTTCTAGTCTGTTCATTATCCCAACGTCTAAAGTTAAAGTCTGCTTCGTCACGTAATTCCTGCCATAAGAAGTTTTGAGCAGAGGCTGTAAGTCCAAATGCATTTTGTGCATTCTGCCTATTAACTTCATTCTGTGCCGCAGTATCTGCCGTGTTTGCCTGTCTACGCCATGCTACGTTTGATTGTGCTATAGCTGTTTCGTTCTTCGTATTAAATTCTTCTCTTGCAAAGTCTTGCTGTGCATTAAATTTACTTACGTCTGTTTTAAGTTGTGCTTCAAGTTTGTTAGCTTCTGCTTCGTTACCAACTCTTCGAGCTTCTGCAACATTCAAAGCTTGTTTATTAAACTGAGTCATTGCATTCATTTGCTGTGCATTAAACTGTTCATTAGCTTGTGCTAAGTTAGCCATATACTGGTCAGTTTGTGTTTGACTCTGTGCATTAAATTGACGAGCTACGTTTTCAGCAGATTGATTTGATAACAATCTTTGTTGTTCGTTTTGTGCTTTCATCATGTTAGCTTGTTGCTCGTTACTAAGATTAGCCATATCTCTAGTTAAAAAGTTTTTAGCATTTTCTACTTGAAGTCTTTCTTGTGTACTAAGGTTTGCTAAATCCATCTGTGCTAGTGCTGTAGCATTTTGCATAATAGATTGTTGTTCAGCATTCATGTTTTCAATAGATACAGTTTGCATAAACTTACTGTTAGCTAAAGTTGTTTGCTGTTCAGTACTAAAGTTAGCCATGTCCATACCAGCAGTAACTTGAGCATTAGTCATTGCGGCTTGTTGTTCATTACTTAACTCAGCAAGACCAAGCTCTTGAGCTAATCTAGCATTGTTCTGTGCCGCAGTCATCTTCTTGTTTAGGTTAGCTAACTCAATCTGATTCTGAGCAGTCATTGTTTCACTATCAGCCCTGTTCTTTTCTGTCAGGTTAGCTAGTGATACTTTTTCACTTGTACTTAGTTTAGCTAAGTCAGCCTTTTGTAAAAGCTCTTGTTCTTGAGAAAGTACTTGAACTGTTGTGTTCAGTTCTTGCAATCTCATTCTGTTGTCTTCAGTAAAGTTAGCCGCATCAGCCGAACTTCTTTCTGTTAACTCTGCTATTTCTATCTGTTGTTCATTATTAAGATTAGCTAAGTCCATCTGTTGAGCCATAGCCGCATTAGTTTTTCTAAAGTCTACTAAGTTTTGTAGGTTAGTTAAACGTGCTTGTTGCTCACTAGACATGTTAGCTCTAGACGTAGTGTTACGTTCAGAGAGTTCAGCTAATTCTACTTTAAGACTTGCATCAAGATTAACTTCTTCCATACGAGAGTTAAGCTCTGCTTGTCTAGTACTTCTCTGTACTACAGCAGTTAGCTCAGATAATCTAAATTGATTATCGGCTGTAAAGTTTGCAGTATCCGTAGCGGCTCTATCTGATAGTTCAGCTAGTTCAATCTGTTGCTCATTGGACATGTTAGCCAAGTCCATCTGCTGTGCAAACTGTGCATCAGTCTTACGGAAGTCTATAAGAGTTTGTAGATTTGTAAGGCGTTCTGTTTGCTCTGCGGTCATTGTATCTTTTGCCGCCGCATTCATTTCCGATACACGTTGCATCTCAACTTGTAAGGCAGGAGAAAGGTTAGCCTTTTCCATATCCTGATTCAAGTCTGCTTGTCGCATTACTTTATTTACTTGAGCATTGTAAGACTGTAGTTTTGCTTGTTGCTCTGCGGACATGTTCTGTCCTTCTGCCGCATTAAGAGCTTGTAAGTTTGCTAAGTCCATCTGGGCATTAGTATTTAGTGTAGCTATTGCCGCTTGTTGTCTTTGTGCAGATTCTTGAGAAGCCATAGCTTGCTGGTTCTGAATGTTCTGCATTCTAACTTGTTGTCTGTTCTGTGCAGTTTGTTGTACAGCACTTTCATTAAAAGTACCTTGTTGTACTGCAATCTGCTGTGCCATCTGTGCAGTCTGAGAAGCGGCAGTTTGTCTATTAGATAGATTCTGCATTCTTAATTGCATACTAGATTGTGCTTGTTGCAAGTTAGCTTGTTGTTGATTTGATAAGTTTTGTTGTGCTCTAGTTTGGAGAGCCTGTGCGTTGCTCTGAGCCATTGGAAGAGCACTCTGGATGATTGCATTAAACAATGCATCTCTGCCCACTGTGGACACTGACATGCCCCTAGAAGCCATCTGTTGGTTAATAGC
>Ga0181419_1000230_pt1 | contig 18966 bp, 24 predicted proteins | sample 42SPOviralmetaG_FD_130144 | JGI IMG/M metagenome (GOLD analysis project Ga0181419, IMG submission 130144) | Marine viral communities from the oligotrophic San Pedro Time Series (SPOT) site, San Pedro Channel, CA, USA - 42 SPOT_SRF_2013-04-24 | ecosystem: Environmental > Aquatic > Marine > Strait...
AATCGTTTACGGGCAACATTGACATCAGATGGCGACAGCTCACTACGAAGCCCGCGACCTGTCTCGACACGTTGCAGCTCGACTTCGCCTTCATTGCCTAGGTAAACGGACATGGATCACAAGGTCATTGAAGTAACAGATCCATTAGCCTCGAAGTTAATCTCAACCGAAACCACCTCGCCCACGGCACAACTCATCGATGCGTTACTGATGAAAGCCGGGACTTCGATGTTTTTCCCGTCAACTTCAAGCTTGAACGTAACCTGTGTGGAAGCAGCGCCGCCAGTTTTTACAATCTTGTTGATCAAGGTTCCTGCTGATGAGCCCTGACCGTAGTAGTGCAGGCTGCATGAACCAGTGGTTGTGCGGAGGCCCGGGGCAACAGTCTTGTCAGTGTCGGAAAGATACGTGGTGTCTAAAAGAGTTTGTGCTGTGGACCATTGCCAATTCTTCACCTGCCCCAACAATGTGCCGCCGAGATAAAGTTTTCCGTTGATGCCGCTAGAGAAGGCCATTGCGGGTAAGAAATCGTATCTCTAGTCTAAACGCCATCGAGGAAAGCAGTAAAGGTGCAAGACACGTCGCAGCGATTACGGAATTTATAGGTGACTGTTGGCGGTTCCTTGAAGCGCCATTTCAAAGGAGATCTAGATGGCACTCTCGGGTTGTGTTCATTCATTCGCCTTTGCATGGAGCTACCGGCACCATCCATGACCTTTCCATCTGTAAAGTTCACATAATTCCAATAGCCATTGGCGCTTTCGTAAACAGCGATAATGCTATCTGCAGCACTGTCATCAATGTTGGAAAACTGCAACGTCAATTCAGCGTTAGACTCTTGTGCTCCAAATTGGACAACGCTCGTTGCACCATTTATTGACTTAAAAAATGTCTGGGGATATTGCCCAGGTTTATAAGATCTAGCAGAAGGTCTAAGGTTTAAAGGAAAATTAACTGAATTAGCCATTAGGAATAGGTCACAGCAAACTGCCCATCCCACTGTAAGACTTCTAGAGCGCCGCCACTTGTCAACGGCGTAAAGCTTCCGGCAACTTCCACTAATCCATCTTCACCATACGTCAAGCTTTCCACCTTGTACGTTCTCGTCTGGGAGCTGCTTTGTGCCGACAGGGCAAATACCGCGCCGCGAACGTTGTTGTTATTAACTATTCCATTGCTTACCTGAATGTTAGTTTCTCGGAGACCTTCAGTTCCTGGCATCCAATATTGAATATTGTAACTTCCGTCTTCTAGGTTCAGCCCTGAAACACTTCCCGAAGAATCTATTGAGCCGTTTTTGAAGCGGCTGGAACTTATACCGCTGCTAGTTGGATGAGCAACGGCTGTAGCAACTTTAAAATATTCGCCAGGTTCTAAACCCATTGCCATTTGTGGCGTTGTTTGGAACGAAATGCCGTGGTCTACTTTTTCTCGAATTTTGAGCGCATACTTGGCAAAAGTCACTGCGTGCTCTTCGCTTGTGCAAAATCCTGACATATCAAATGTTTCTTCAGGCACATTTTCCGAACTAGCATTAAGCCTTACTGTCACTGTTCGTGTCTGCGGAAAACCATTAACGGTGTCCTGCCTCCATAACACTGTTGCTTTAAATAGCTGTCGCTCTTCAGGTGACAAGAATGACACTTTCAAGTCAGACATTGTCGAATCAGTAAATATCGTAGATGTATTTACTCCTCCTGCAAATTCTATATTTCCTCTGCTATCAAATGGTACGTCAGGATATAGGCCAAACCGTCCGCCTTTGATCCTAAATTGCAATAAGCAGTAACCAGCGTTTTCGTAGATCCATTCTCTGATGTTGGAGCGATCGCCAATTACGCCGTCCCAATAAAAGCCGTTCGCGTTGCAGAAGTTTGCAGCAACTGCCATCTCGTTTTTGTCTATTTGATCGCCACCAACAGAATCACCGACGCCATAGTCGGTGTTGCTCAGCAGGTCGTAGGCAATCTCTGGTAACAAGTTTGTTGCTCCAAGGTTATTTTTATCTTTAAAAGGCGATTTGATAACTTTAATTCCATTTTTAAAATAAGCTGATAATTCATTAAAACTAGACCACTCAACGCCGCTATTTAGCCTGATGCCTGCATAGGCTAGGTCTGTGTACTGTGCCGGGCCGCTGCGTCTGTACTTGCCTGAAAGCTCATTTATCGCGACGATTTCGTGCTCAGGCTGAATTGAATTACTTAGTTCTTCTTCGTTAAACAACACAAAATCTTGAATTGCGTCAGTGTACCTTAAGTTATAATTTTCCGGGATATTCCCGGAAGAGTTATAGCCTTTAATTACCCATTCGCCATTGCTAGACATCTCCGGGGTAAGAGTTCTAGGCTGACCGGTATAGTAAATAAGAAATGTTCCGTCTGGGCTAGAGTATTGGAAAGATTGAGTTTTTGGTAATTTTGTGTTGTTATCAAAAGAGGAAGCCGCCTCTAAAAAATAAAAATTAAAGTACATTTTATTTTCTTTAATTACATTGCCAGCGAGTGGCTTTAGTTGGTACTCAAATTGTTTTGTTGACGGATGATAAATGCTAATCATGTTATAAGCGGCCTCAAGTGTTCGGCCAACTACGCAAAAGCCTACATCGTTAGCAATCATTTTGCGCCAAGTAGTTTCGCCAATGTTCCTATACTCAAGCCCGAAAAATGACAAACGTTTATTGTAAACATTCATTGAACCCAACGTTATTGGGCTGTCGTTGCGCTCGTATTCGCGAATCATCCCGTCATCTGGTTCGCTATTTACGTTTGTAAAACCGTTAATCTTTCGGTAAACGGTTGATTTTATTAACAGGTCGGTTCTGTCGCAGGCTCTGTTATTAGAAATTGTGGCAACAGCCGCTCTTTGGATTAAAAATTTGTCGCCTGGACCGTTTATTTCGTTGGGGTTGTCGAACGTATCGTATACAGCCGATGTGGTTAATCTAAACTCAGCTGAAAGGTATAAGCCTGGACCCCAAGGTCTATTACTTGGGTTGCCGTTAACATCTATGCACTGTTTCTTGATGCATACACCAAACCCTGTCCCTATCATGTACGTCTCGCCAACAATTAAATTGCCGTCAGCCTCAAACCTACCCTCATCAAGAGCTTGCTGCACATCGTTAGTGCCCCAGGGTAAATAACGCCCCGTCGGGTACTGATAACCATCAATAATGTATGTCACTACATCTCCAACATTACTTTGTTTTCTTTGTGCATTAACTGGACCATAAATGTATGCATATCTTTGGTATAATTTATTAATTTTTGCTTTCTTAGCGTCATTAGAATCTTGGACCAGTTGGCTTGTGCTTATGTTTAAAACAAGTTCATAGTTGACTTTAAAAGCTGTGCCATTAGGCATGGCCGCATAGGTTCCAAATGTTGATTGTGTAGTTGGTGTTCGACTACCGCTGAAATATTGTTGCAGTTCTGTCCCCCATTCCACAGCAAATGGGTCACGTGTTGTACCACCTGCCAGCTGTTCCATTTCGCCTTTGCTGTAGGCGTCGCTCTGCAAAAAACGGTTATTTGATGGATTGCCTCGCTTCCCAGCTCCTGTAGCAAAGAACAGTTCGGCCTTGCCTAGTGCATAGTTTTCAATTAACAGGTCGCCAATTGCGTAACCTGCGTAATCAGGTCTGCTTTCTATTGTTCCATGGCTAAATAGCATCAATGCACGAAGCTGCTGGTTGCGTCCCAGCGTGGTCATGTATGACCACAGCAACGTACTGTTAACGCGAACGCCGCCTCGGCCATCTCCTGTTCTGTACTTGCAATAAACAAGCGGGATTACAGAGCCAAGAGACGCTAATTGTTGAATCGAATCAAAGCTTGACTGTGGTGCATACCTATTGCCACTTGTCTGGTCTTCTGTTTGTAATGCGCCTGGCTGCTTTCGATCACCACGGCTACTAGGCGTTCTGGGTTTTGGTGCTAACAGCGAGGCAACAGCTGATAACGCAATGCCAATGACAATATTGACGACAATAGTAACTGGATCATTTCTTACATCTGGGATATGGGCATAAGCTTCAGACCGTTCGCCGTTATACGCCTCATTGAGCTGTACAAAATCCCAATATTCTTGCTCGGTAAGTCCTACGGCCTCGCAGAGTTCGATTTCCGCTGGCAGTAATACCCGCATGCCTGCAGGTGCTCTGTGGGACTCCAGCGAACCACCGACTCTCCGAATCCTTGGAAGTTCAGCCATCCGTTTTCAAAATAAACCGCCATGCCATAGCCATTCTCAGACCTACACAGCGCAACTACTCCACAGTCTAAGCGAGTCGTTTGCTGACCCCAGCGTTCCAGTTCTTCCTTAAAGACACTGGTGTCGCCACGCCTTAAACGCCTGTACCAATCACGCTCTGGCTCAGGGGTGTTAATGCCGTAATAAATAAGCACAAACCGTGCCAAGGCTAGACAGTCACCCCCTTCATGCTTTATAAAATCGGCCCCGAGCCTGTAAGGACGACCGATCAGATCAAATGGTGTCAACGGTTAAAAATTGATCCTGAAACTGGCAGGTCTCCGACTAAATCTCGGGTCAGCACGCGGTTAGGCGTTGTTGCTCCAACCGCGTCAATGGCGCTGCTTAGCAACACCTCAATTGTTTCTGTGTCATAGCTCATGCTTGCGGCGATCCAATGCTCGACCGTTAAGTCTCTTTGTTTGCTTGAAAAACTAGAAGTCATTAAAGCTGTCGTAACCGTGACCCGGCTTTGATTTGCTACCGCATTACGAACAGCATTTAAGCTGATTTGATTAGAAGCCAGTACTAAAGCGGACTCGATGTTGTCACCTGTCCGATTCTTTGCTGCGCCTTGGTAAATAAACGACAGATAAGAGTGACCGTTAAGTCTGCCAAGCTTTGAGTTTTGAAATCTATCAGACCCCTCAATATCAATAAACGTTGTAATTGCAGTAAAACTCATCGGCTTAGCCCAATCTTGGAACGTTGTGATCTGCTGTTTCGCAGAGCGTTCATTGTTCTACTTTGACCGCCTGCAGCTCCCTGGTTCGCAGCTACCTTCATGCCTGCCTGAACGGTTGAGTTCATCTGCTCCACGGTGACATACTGCATACCGTCCGGCATTGTTGTGGCCTGGATATTGGGACTATAGGCAGGCGTACCACCGCCGCCGCCGTAGAACGACATTGATGCGCGGGCTGCCTCGAATTGTTGGTTGTTGGTGATCGAGCCAGAAGCTCCCGGAACGAATAACTCGGGCCCTTTTTCTCCGACTACATAAGGCCGGTTTGCGCTAACTGGACCGCCGTCAGCTTTGAAACCAAGGGCAGCTGCTGCACCAATACCCTCAGCGCCTGCTGCTGCGCCACCGCTACCTCCAAAGGCGTTGGCAAGTATGCCTAGTGCCTTCATGACTAACGCCTTGGCAATCATCTGAGTCGCCATGTCAATAAAGGCTTTACCGATGTTGGCGAACATGTTACTAAAAGCTTCCTCTACCGAACCAGTGCCTGTAACAATCGACTGCACAGCAGATGACATTGCAGTGGCGGCTTCGTTTGCAATAAAGCCGTACTTCTCCATTAACTGGTTTTGGCGCAATTCCGCCTGCTCTACTTGGTTTAGTACGGGAAGTAGTATCTCGTTTAAAGCTATTTTTTGCTCTAACTGCGCAATTTCTTTTGTGGCAGCTTCGCGTACTTCTGGATCTTTTTGAAGCTCTTTTTGTTCTTTAATTGATGCTTTTAGTTCGTTAATTACATCGTCGTATCGCCGTGTTTGCTTAATAAGTAACTCAGCGCGTTCTGCTTCGTCACCACCAAACGGCGAAGCCGTCCTACGTTCCACGTCAGCAATATCCCGCCTTAGGCCGCGTTCAAGACCTTCAAGTTCTTCTTGTCGCTTTAATTGCGTAATTTTTTCCTGTACCGCAAGCTGTATTTTTTGCTGTCGTACTTGCTCTAACTGAGTGCGGTATGTACGTTCAATAGTGTCGTATTGTGTGTTATACGTGTTAAATAGATGATCTGCTTCCTCTTGGGATTTTGCTTGTGAAGCTCGCTGCTTGTACTGAATATCTAGTATACGGGTTTTGAGCCTAACTTCGTATTCAAGGGCTTTTTCGCTTTCGTCTAGGAACGCTTTTTCCCCTTCAAATACACGGGTGCTTTGTAACCCAGCCCTACTGCCTGCAATCAAAGATTGCATACTGCCTACTTTCGCCGAGCTAATACCTTTGTTTCGTGCTTCTAACTCGCGTTGTATTCTTTTTGCTTCTGCTGCTGCTCTACGTGCTGCAGCTTCCGCAGCTTTACGTCTTCGCTCCTCAGCTTCAGCACGCTTATTTGTTAAGTTAAGTAAGTCTGTATCGAATTGAATTTGTCTGGCACTTAAACGATTTTGCAGAGATTTTTCTTTGGTTACGTCGTTTTCCGCTTCTTTACGGAGTGCTAGTTTGTCTGCAATTAATTTCTGTGCTAGGTTTTCAGCCTTAGTCGCAAATACGTTATCATTTAATAAGTCATTCGCACCTTGAGCTATTACGAGATTGTTTTTTGCTGTTTCTAGTTCAAGTTTAGACCCGTCAGCAATAGCTATTTTATTGGCTAATTCTTCGTCACGTAACGCATTTAACTCTTTTTGACGTTCAATTATTTGGTTTTGTAACCCCAGTACTTTTTCTAGATTTTGGGTAGAATTTGCCTCTGCTGTAAGTCTTTGCTGGGTTGGGTCTGTAGATCTTGTGCCCTGCTGTAACAAAGAAAGATTTTCAACCCCTCCTGCAAAATCCTGAAGAGGTTCTACTGTAAGTTTTGCTACTTGCGTTAGTATTAAAGTTATAAACTCAGATAAACTGTTACCTAAGCTAGTGAACGCTTCTCCTACTTCACGCAAAGACTGAACGCCATCATCACCTACAACAACAGCTAGTTCTGCTGTAGCTGCCTCTAATGCCGCTTTCTTACCTACCAAATTTTCGAGTTCGGTAATATACAGCCCTGTAACAGTATTAGCCGCTCCAATACTTTCTACAATTTTGCCGATATCAGCGGTTAGTGGGCTAAGTGCTTTACCTAGATCTATACCTTTTTTGGCCAGCACGTCAAGCTGTTGACCTAAAGCACCAAAGAAGATTTGAGCACCAAAGCCGCCCTTTCCGCCACCAAGAACAGCTCCAAGAACGCCGCCGCCAACAGCACCCACGCCTCCGCCCATAAGAAGAGGGAAACCTGCCCCCAACATCAAATCCTCTTGAAAGCGTGAAGCTCGCTTGTTACGATCCAGTCTTCGTTTAGCTGCAGGACTGCCTGGAATGTTTGTCGCGCCACCGATTGGGCTGGTTTGACCTGTAAGTCGTCTTGCTTGGCTTGCAGCTTTATCAGCGGCCTCTGTTGCTTGCACGCGGCGTCGTAGTTCTGCATCAAAAGCAGCACCTTCTTTTTTATCTAAATCAAGCGCGTTTCTAAAAGCTCTATCCTGTAAATTCTCTTCTAATTTAAACGTCTTAAGTAGTGTGTCTATTTCATAATTTCTAATTTGCTTATTAAAACCTTGTTCAATGTTAAATATTGACCTGTTGTAGTTTTCAATCTCTTTAAATTCACGCTGGCGTCTTGCGCTCTCTTTGGCTGCGCGTTGAGCGGATTTTTCGGCGCCTATGGTTCTGCCTGGTCCGGCAAGAAACTCGTCACGTTTGCGCCGGGTTTCTATTGATTTTTTGGCTTTATTTCTAAGTGTTACTTCCGCTTCAATTAACCTGTTTTGCCTAGCAGCAGCTTCGTTTGATTGGCCTAAAGCTGTTACATACTCTTTTATAGCTTTTGTTTCACCCTCAGTTTCAAAAACTACATTTTTAAGGGTTTTTGATGTGGTCTGAAGAATATTTGAATAGGACTGAAGTGTCTGGTTTAACCCACCAGATTTTGCCAAGCTATCTCTAAGACTATCAGCAGCTCTGGCGCTTAAATTAGTCGTAGAACGTAACTGTTCAAGCTGGCGCTGGCCTTTTACACTTATTTCAATTTCAGCTCTGTATGCCACGATCCACAGCTGGTACGTCGTTTTCTATTCTAGGCGCGGAATAGATTACCTTCGGCGGCGGGCTTTTTGCATTTGTTTTTCTTGGTCCTCGTTCAGGATCTGGAAGTAGGCGCTCCAGCCCAGTAATTCTTCAGGGGTCATCGTGGTGCGGACTTCGGTCAAGCTCATGCCAAGCTCTTTGGCAACGCCAAATTGCAGCATGAGCCAGTTGTCTTTGCGAAGTTCCGCAACTAGGATTTTGGGTCCATCAGCTCTTCGTCATCATCACTAAGGATGGCCAGCATCAAAGACTGCAGATCGCTGTCCTTGACTTCGTTTTTTAAAATATCGGTTTCACCGGCAGAGAAAAGCTTGGCTCCGTTTTCGTCCTGTGCCTTGCCGATCAGCAGCTGTAGTGCAAACGCTCCAGCGTCGTCAGACTTGGCTTGCTTCTGGGCGCGTTCACGTTCAGCCATGGTTAAAGGGCTGATCCACATCTCGAATGAAGTGCCGTCAGACAATTTAACCTTGCGCTTGCTCGGCTGGAGATTTGCTGCTTTACGCAGCCGATCAATGGCGCGATTAGATCCAGCGGGCATGATTTGTGCTTGACTATAAATTAACTATAGCGTAGCGCAATAAAAAACCCCGGCAAAAACCGAGGCTGTATGTTTACTTAAGTAGCACTTTATCAGGTCTGGCTGAAGTCGAAGCTTGGGGTGCCGGATGGACGGAAACTTACGCTTACGGATTGTGCATCGTCGGGAGTGACGTTCATGCTGGCAGAAGTCAGCACTGCTTCAAACTCGATGGAACGGCTTTCGGCTTCGTTCACTGAACCGCCGCTGAACACCTGATCGGTGTAAAGCTTGAAGGCAGCACCAGTTTGGTTGCGCTGAAGTACGTCTTCAATCATGCGGTTGCTAAGGGAAGCATCCTCGTCGGTCATGTAGACCGTTGCGCTGCCCGTACCATCGCCGAAACCGGAGATGTAGCTGCGGAATGGAACGTACTGACCAGGGGTTTGGCCGATCGTGGTTACATCGATTTCGGCACGGTTGATTTCAAAGCTCCAGTCGCGGACCTGTCCAACTACTGCAAATGCGGCGTAGGCAACTTGGAAAGCGTTAGGAGTAACGGCTGTACCGTCATCGGTGATGGTGATTGTCGCTCCACCCAGGGTGGCAGACACCTGCAGCACTCCGGTGCTGGCGGTGTAAGCAATAACGTAGTAGGTGGTTGAAGAACTGATTCCTGCGGGGAGTGTGCCTGAACCTGCGCCACCAGTTTGAGTGTTGATCACACTGAACTGCACAGGATCGCCTACTTTCAAGTTCAAGTAGGTTGTAACAGTAATGGTGTCTGCGCCAGTGTTGACGTTAGACTCGGCAAAACTGCTGGTTGTTCCAGCGGGCTTATAGTAAAGGGCACCTGAAGTGCCGGAAAGAACGGTGGTTGCCATTGGGCGTACCAGGGAATAAGGGTCTCCGCGGGCACTGCCCGGCTACATACAGGTTAGCGAGGATTTAAGACAGCACAGTTGCTACATAGCCTGTGTCAATACGACCTACAAAGTGTGGTGATTCATCAGTAGCTGAAAATGTGGGGCCGTTTATTTCACCCACTTTTACAAATACACCTGTAGTAGTTTTAGATGTGTTGTTAATTGTCTCCAAAACGTTTACGGCGGTTGTTACCAGTTCCTGATTGCGGGCCGGACCACGGCCTTTCTCTGTGAACAAACGGATAACAAGCGCACCACGGGCATTATCCACGCTAGAAGTCAGCGTCGGTTCGTTGGTTAGGCCGAACGTGATGTTGACGCGGACGTACTCGGTGGTCGTATTTGGTGGTACGGCAGTGATGTTGTCGAAGTACACCGGTACTGCGGGGGACAAGTTGTTAAACGCCGTCAGTAACGGGTTCTCCATTGATGCCCGGATCGCTTGGTAGTTCATTGCAGTCCCTTAAACAGGTCATCCATTTCAATTCTGACGGCGCGATCCAGTTTGCCTCCTTCTACATAGCTAGCGAACCAGTCAAGATCGGCGGTGGCACTAGATTCACTGTCTGGGTTACCCCCGCCAACATAACCTCGATAGGAAGGCTGCTGGCGACCGCCGTCGCCTTCACGAAATTTGCTTCGGCCTAGTTGGGTTTGCGGAAAAGGTTGACCTGGGGGCCGGATAAAGGCGCTTTCAACTAAATCTGTTGCTTCCGCGGCGTAGTCGGCAAAGTTTGAAATAGTAAAAACAACTTTGTCCTTTGTAAACACGCTTTTTGCTACTTGGGGGCCTGTTACAGCAGGTGTAAATATGGGCCTTGGTTCGCCTGGCTGACCATCGCCTTTAGAACTACCTATACCGCCTAAAGGACTTTCAATCTGCCAAGAATTTGAGAACTTACCGCTCCAGCTTGGACCCTCCTGTTGAAGTTCACGCACTGCGCGCTCTGCAGCAGCTTTTGGACCGTTAAATACAGAGGTTGCGGCTATGCGGTCCAGTTCTTCTAGAAATTTATGTACACCGTTCTTAGCCATTACTGTGGCCTCACGATCAGGGTGTGGTATACAGGCTTGTCACCACGGTAGGTAAGGATGTTGATGATCTTGGCTTCGCGGGTTTCGCCTGCCTGCGGATACTGCACGCGGTCGGCTTCTGTGGGGTAGTAATCGCCAAGTTCTGCCGTACCAATCAGGATCTTTACGTCCGTGCTTTGGTACAAGCCTTCGGATTCGCGTGGGGTAAGGCGGCTGATGATGCCCTTTACTGTGACATTGGTGTCCGCTCCAGTCACAGCCCCTGTGGTTGGGTTGTAGGCGCGGGGTGTAGTGGTCTTGATGTACGTGATGTCCTGGCCCCAGTCGTTAAAGATCTGGGCTGGAATTGGCGAAAAGGTGTCGTCTATTTTTGACATTTCATCCTCTAACAACGCGCACTTGATAACCCCCAGAACCGCCCAGGGTGAAGGCTCCAAGGTAAGACTGTAACCAGGGGTAGACATCAAAAATGTTGTTCACAGATCCAGTTGCCTGGCTATCTGTGTTGTACTTCACCTTTAGTTCGCCTAGCTCGACTTCTTCATATAAACCTTCGGTTCCGGTGTTACCCGTGACGGCATCCGTGTCGTTTGCTAAAGCACGCGCCAGCTCGTAGGTGGCGTATTTGATGTCAGATGGGATGGCGGAACATGTAAGTTCCACCCGATCGACGTGGTAATTGTTGCGTGGCCAGCTCAGGGCTTGGTTGTTACTGCAACGGTCGCCATAAAAGTTAAGTACGTCGATCCAGCGGGTTGCGCTGATGATGGCGCGGTTTTTTTGGTCGTCAGTTTTGTCGTCCCAGGTTGAAGAACTTGGAACGGTCTCGAAGTAGGCGTTTGCTTCCGCCAGCGTTACAAAGCTGTTGGAACTTTCGCCTTTTAATGTGGCATTTATTGTTGCGGCCACAAGACTGCAGAAATACTTTCCTTGATTTTAGCCCAATAAAAAACCCCGCCTAAGCGGGGCAGTATCAGCTTTTGCTGGACGTATCAGGCGATTGCGCTGGTGTCCAGTGGGCTGTTGACGATCAGCTCGACCATAGGGATAAGGTCGACATCGTAGGTGGCGGACCACTTGTTAGCGGTGGCCAGGTTGCCGTTGGTGGGGTTGTCACCAGCGTCAGTCCACTTGGTGCCCATCACGTGGTAGGCGGTGTGGTAGTCCACAGAAAGTACGTCTTGCTTCGAGAGCACGTTGCGGTCTGCTTCAATGCGCAGATCCTGCTGGACGCCTTCCAGAACTGAACCACCCTTCATCAGGAAGCAGCGGAACTCCTTGACGTGGGTTGATGTGCCAGGGATCACAGTGTTGACCTGTGGGTCCATGATCACGTTACAGCCTGCGAACTCGCCGATGGAGCGGGCTCCAACGCCTACGCCGCCACCGCCCCAGGTCACTGCGCCAGCAGCGGCCAGTGCAGAGGTGCTGAAGGTAAGAAGGCCAACCTGATACAGGTAGAAACCAACGGATGGGTGGACAATCAAGGTGTCCAGCTCATCGCCACGCTCGCCAAGGGCAGCGCGGGCCTCAGCCAAATTGGCTGCGGTAAGGAAGTTGGCTTCGCCTTGTCCTGAGGTTGCTGCAACTGCTTTGTCCAAAGAATGGGCAGACAGTGCAGTACCAAACAAACCAGCAAGCTGGGAGAACAGGCGTGCGCTGTTCAGCTTGTTGATTGCATCGGCAAGCTGGTTGCGGATGTGAAGCATTGGGTCTTCGCCCGCTGCCAACATTGCAACGTCATCCACTGCATACGCAAAACCGCGGTGGCAGATGGAAGCGATCTGGGTGCCGGTTCCAATCTTCTGTGGAGTTAGGTAGCCAGCGGAGCTGCTGCCCCACGTAGCTGTCCCGTCCATAATCTCTTCTGTTGGAGATACAGGATTAAACTCGGGCACCTGGATGCGGGTGCCGCCTTCGCGGGCATCCAGCAAAGGATTACGAACAACAGCGCCAGACTTGATGAACAAGCTGCGCTCTTTTACTGCCTCAGACACATAGGTGCTGAGATTATTCCTCTTTACGATGTCCGCGAGCAGGACACCGCCGGAATAATTCTGAAATGGGGCGGCCATTGTAGAAAACCAACGTTAAAGGTGTGTGCGGGGTCCAAGCCACGGACTTGGCGAGACACGCCCCACCGGGGCTACAAAGAAGCTTCCCTTTCCAGCACAGCTGCAAGTTCGGGCTCCTCTGCTTTTAGTTGCATTTGTCTCGTTATGTTAATACTACCGGCCTTGAATGGATTGGCCATTCCAGGGGCGATAACAGAATTTGGTGTGGGTTTGGCTCCCATGCCAGCGGCGCTGCTGGGCTTGAATTGATGCTCCCAGCCTGAACCAGGGTTCTTTAAATTGCCTAGATAGTTAGTAATATCTTGTTCGACACCTTTCTCCAAAATTACAACGTCGCCGTTGTCTTTTTTGTGGAGTTTGTTTTGTACCAGCTGCAGCATTTGCTCGGCGTTGATGGCACCGGCTCTGCTGATTGCTGATAAGGCACTGGTACGCATGGATGCCTCTTCGTTAGAGACCTTCATGTCTGCCAACTGGCGTTCCAACGCACCGATTTGTACGTCTTTTTCTTGGGCGCTTTTATTAGCTTCCTCCCAAAGATCCTTCCACTGGCCTTGGTCTTCCAGCGTTTGTTTGCGCTGGTCGTCCTGCTTTTTGTAGACCTCATCCAGTTTGGATTTGATGCCTTGGAAACGTTCCTCGGCTTCAGTTGCTTGCTGTTTTAAGGCAGCAAGTTGGGTCTCGTATTCGGCTTTTACAGCCAGCGCAGGGTCTGGTTGCTGTGGAGCGGTGTCGGCTGCAGCCACGGGCTGGTCAGGACTCGCCACGGGCGTTTCCTGGATGACGTGCTCTTCCATAATCAGAAGTTAAGGGTGCAGTTAGGGGTGTCTTCCGCAGGCTTTGAAGGCTTGCGCTTACGCACAGCTTTGCATACCTCGGGTTCGGGCTGCGGTTCGCGTAGTTCGACAAGTTCCCATACTTCGGAACCGTCGGGCTTAAGCACCTTTTCTAAGGACTTACCCATGTAGGCATACTCCATGTACTTGTTTAGTCTACTTGTGTAGTTTACAAGAACTTAATAGGTTCCTTCGTCCACTTCGTCGACGGATACGACGCCGCTGGTGATGTCGATGCCTGCACCAGCAGTTAAAACTGCGTCACTGCCGCGTGGAACCGTGAAACTTAAAATCGCAGCGTTGCTTGTGCCGCTGTTGGTTACTGTTGCGTTCGTTCCAGCGGCGCCTGTGGTTGTGGTGCCGATTGATATGGTTGCGGCGTTGCCTGTAGCGCCTTGGGGTCCGGTAGCGCCGGTAGGGCCTGCGTCGCCTTGTGTGCCTTGTGGACCCTCGGGACCTGTACTGCCTGTAGCGCCTGCTGGGCCGGTGGCTCCGGTGGTTCCGGTTGGTCCTGTGGGGCCTGCGGGTCCGACATCACCTTGCACGCCCTGAGCGCCTGTAGCGCCGGTTTCACCCTGAATACCCTGGGCACCTGTAGGACCGGCCGCACCTGTAGAACCGGCGGGGCCTGTTGCACCCGCTGGTCCGGCGGGGCCTTCGGGGCCAGTGGGTCCGGCGACACCGGCAGGGCCTTGGGCACCTTGTGCAGCTGGGGCTTGCGTACCACTGATCGTTAGTTGCGTGTTGCGTATGTTGCCCTTTGGATCTTTTGTTCCAAGGCCGACAGCGGTGCCCGTCCAGCCGCTCTTGGTGCGTGGGCCGTAAAGTTGCTTCGTTTTGGTGTCGATGTACCAGTCGCCAGGGTCACCCTGGTCTGTTGGTGGACCCTCGCCTGAAAGTAAACTGCGAACTTGACGCAGCTTTTTTGACAGCTTTACAAGAGCCGCCAGTTGCGCCAAAGTTAGTTCGGGCTGAGAGGCCATTATTTATTCGGTAAGCGCTTGAATAAACCGCTCCATCTGGTCCGTGCTTGGGTTGGACTCACTTTCCTGAGCTTCGGCCTCAGCACTTTGTTCTTCACCAGCGCTGGGAAGGATTTCGCCTTGGACCAGGATTTGACGGAACTCGTCGCGGCCCAGGACACCTTGGTCGAACAATGCCGTCAGCGCGGTTACGTCTTGGCCGATTAAGCGGTCGATGTCGAAGTCGCGGCTGATGCTTACCTCTGGTGGTGCGATTCCTACATAGTCGGCGGCGAGATTAAATGCCTTTTGTAGGGACTGTTCCAGGTCGAGAGATACCATCGACAGCATTGAGTTTGTGTCGACGCGGTCCAGGCGGCGGGCGTCTGCAGATTCGGCAACAAATTTTTGTTGGCTTAACGTGCTGATGCCGAGGGTGGCCATCTGCATCTGTAGCTCGCGGATTTCGTTGGACTGCGCATCAAATGCGTTCGCGGCTGGTTCGACGTAGTAAACCTTGTTGCCAGGCTGGCTGGCCATCGCGTAATTGACGCTTACAGCTACGTCTTTGGATTGGTCGTCCCAGCCTTCGAGGACAAGGATTGGTTGGCTTGCGATGTGCAGGCTGTGAATTAAATCGGCTTGGCGTTGGAAATGGGCCAGATTTAAATATGCAATGTCTAGTAGGGGCGGCTTACTTGTAAGCGTGTCGGTCTTGCCCGCATAGGTTGTTACTAGGGGGATTTGGCCCAGGCTGTAGTCGCCTGATTCCACTAGCTCGTAATCTGAGGTGGCGTCCGTTGCGTCGAAGGCGTTTGGATATGGGAAACCTCCCTGCATGTCCTTTTTCGTTTCGACCTGGCGGTAGATGCGGTATTGGCCAGGCTCAATTACACGGATCTGGTCGTATACTTTTTCGCCAAATTCGCCGTCAGGGACTACTGCCTTTTCTTTGATGCGTACCTGTATTAAATTGCCGTAGTTGACTTCACGGTCTAGGCGCCATCCGTAGATGTTATCTGGGTCGATTTCGATCCAGTATGGGCGGCGGTTAAGCTCGCGTTCCTCTGCAAGGCTGCGGGCAGCCGTTGGTGCGGGGAAATCTACCAGCGTGTGACAATGGCCGTAGGTTAGTGAACACAGCAGCAAACGGCGGGCGTACTCGTCCAGGTCTGAGCCGCAACCGTCAACGTCTTTTGCAAAAATATCGGTCCAGTACGGGTCGCCTACCAAACTGATGGGCTTGCGCAGAATTAGTCCTGCAGCGGCACGCACCAGGCGCTGGGTAAAGGGTGAAAATACTGCGCGGTTTACGCGGGCTAGGTAGGCGGTGTAGTCCTCGCGGGGTTCGATTGGTAGGAAGGCTTCGCTGTTTTCGCGGAGGTATTCCGTCCCAAGGGTGACGGCCTTCATGATTTCCCAGCCCTTCATCATGTCCAGTACCGCCTGGGTGCGGGTGAACGGACTGTCAGCTCCACCGAGGGTGTTGGAGCTTACAAGGTGGGTGCGGATCTGGCCGGGAACTGAATAGGTCACTTAATCACCATTTCTCGCGATTTGCCCAGTAAGCGGCGGACATTTTACCTCTTTTGATATTAGCGGCATGGCGTTTCTTAAATGCTTCGCGGCGCTTTCGCGAGGATTCGCTTTCGTTTTCCTTTTTTGGGCTGCCTGTTACGCCCTGCTGGCCGAAACGGATCAGTTTTACTTTGTCGCCTTCTTTGGCGAGCACCGCATGGCTTTTGTTTGCGTGGTTTGGGGTGCGTTTTGGTTTGTTGTAGCCGCTGAATTTTTCGCCGCGATACTCAACCATCTTCGTCCTCGACTTCGATCATTACTTCGATGCCGCTGGCAAGACGCACCATCAGACCGGCGAAGTCTTCGGGGTCTTGTGGTGTCATAAATGCGAAGGAGGCTTCGGTGGTGCGGCTCTCGGAGTCCACTTCGAGGTGTGTACAGAAGCCGGTGACGATTCGGGTGCCCATTAGCCGTTAAAAGTGACTGCAATGTGTGGCGTGACGCTAGGGGTGCCTGACGTTATTTGGCTTAAACGCACTCGAATTGTGGACGCTGTCTTATTACTGTAGTAATAGACGTATTCGCCGGATTCGTTGATGGTTTTGCTGGTGTCGATTTCGTACCAAACGTTGCCGCCGTTGAAGGAGACTTCAAAAGCCAGCTTAAAATTGGCTTCTGTGTTGGATTCGACTGCAAAAGCAAACTCTGAGGCGTGCGCGTGGATGCGCATTTCGTCGTTAAGGGCGGTCATCGTGCCACCCGTGTACTCAACTACGTTTGTGTAGCGTTTTGTGTCAGTAATGGAGACGATTGCCATTACTTTTTGCCCTTTGGTTTGCGCTTTTTGGCTGTTTTGGCCGCTTTTTTGAACGCTCCAGCGGTTGGGGCGCCCTTTGAGCCTGGTTTGCGCATTTTTTCGTCCGCGCCAGCCTTGATGCGCTTACGTTTAGCGTGGATATTGGCGTATAAACCGCGTTTTGCCATGGAAATCGCGACAGCTGTTCATATTCTACTTCTTGGGTCCCTTCTTTCCCTTGGGCTTCTTCTTTTTGCCTTGGCCGTAGTATCCGGGCATTGATTTATGGGGCGGGTTCAGCTGAATCTACCTCTTTTTGGGGTGATATTTCGGCTTCGATTACGTCGCTTTCGGGTAGTTGGGCGGTGACTACTTGCGGTTCCACTTGGATACTTAGGGAAGGTACTTGGATGGATACTTGTTCGGGGGTGTTTTCGCCGAGGACACGTCCCAGGGAATCCAGAACTTGGGCGGCGACTTGGTAGTGGCCCTTTTTCATGGCGGCGTGGACGACGCGGAGACGCATGGTTTGGATGCGGCCCAGCATGGCTTCGCGGTCGCGGATCCAGTCCTCTTCGGTCCAGCTTTTTACTTGGTCCCAGTCGCGCCAGGCAGTGGGGATGCTGACTCCTTCGCGGGCGCTGTGTTCATATACGATTTGGCGCACGCTGTGGCCGTCTAATTGGTGGCGGTACATGCGGCGTTGCCGCGCTTCGATGTACTCTTGGGCGCGTTTATCACCACGACTTCGCTTTTTTGGCCCCTCGTAATTAACCATTAGTTTGTGTAGCTCAGTACAACCTATATGAAGTTGTGCCCATTACGCCGGATTTTGCCAGGTTGAATTGTTGTAGGCATAGGTAGCCGAAGGCGTCAAATGCGTGGTCTACGCCAAGATTTTTGTTCGGTAGGCCCGTTCCAGGGGCATAGGTCAGGCTGCGGAATGATTTGATTAGTTCCTTGCAGCGGGGGTGGATGAAGCAGCGGCGCGTTCCAGTGGCGTCTAAAAGGGCGGTGTTGACGGCGGTGATTTTGTCGCGTACTTTCCAGGGGCTGCGTGGGGCGCAGACCCGGAAGCCGGATTTTCGTAGGATGTTGTGGTCTGTGGCGCCTACGCCTTGGGTTTTGCGGGCGCCGCCTGTTGGGTCCGGGCAGGCCATGATGCGACGTTCCAGGCCGAAGCGGCGGATTACTTCTTCCGTGAAGTCCCAGGTGGTGGCACCGCCCGTTAGGTGGATTTCGTCGAAAACGTAGAGGGTGTCGTTGTCCTTGACGGCGCAGATTCCGGTCATTGGGTCCACGTTGAAGTCCACGCCCAGTAGTAGTGGGAGGATTGGGATGTCCTTTGCGGCGGTGCTGATGTTGGCGTCGCTAAATGAGACGGCAACGAGACCGGATAGGTTTTCAAAGCTGGCCTCGAACTCTTGGCGGAAAGTTCGTGGGTCGAGTTGGCCTCGTGCAGCTTCGATTTCTTCCGGCGGGACGTTGCCGCCCTGGATTGTAGTGAAGCTCCACCGTTTCCAGTTAGCGTCGCCTGTAATGCAGTACTGCCATAGCTCGTAGAACCAGCTGGCCGTTCCATCGGGGGTGGAAATAAATAAGGCCCAGCCCTGTTTGTCGGCTAGTGCGGGGCGGATTACCTCGAACCAGACGGCGGCGTCCATAAATGCGGCTTCGTCGAGGACTACGCCGGAAAGGCTGCGGCCTCGTAGCGCCATTGCGTTTTCTGTGCCCTTTAGTTCGATCGTGGAGCCGTTCACAAGTTCCAGCTTGAGGTCGGTTTCGTTCTTGGATTTGATCCAGGCGGCGGGGACAATACGTTTCATGACTTTCCACGCGATGTCCTTTGCCATGCGGTAAGTCGGGGCGCAATAAAAGAAGGTTTCGCCGGGGCTGGCAATCGCTCCACGCAAGAGTTCGATGCAGGCCAAGTAGGACTTTCCGAAGCGGCGGCCTGCTACCAGTACGCGAAAACGTACGTCGCTGTTAAAAACTTCACCCTGCGCGTGCCGTAGCGATAGTACGGGTGTTGTACGTACAGCCATATCACAGTAGAAAGTATTGGGTGCGTATTTTTTTGGGGCCTGTACTACAGGATAGTTGACTTTTGGGGGATACCCCTCTAGTATTACAGTAACAGATGTTTCCCACGTACCAGCAGGTTCCCTATGTCCTTACGCGACTCGCCCTTGTTGCGAACCGTCCCCCCTTATTGAGAACGGTCCGATTGTTACATTTTGTGACG
>Ga0181419_1000234_pt1 | contig 18864 bp, 48 predicted proteins | sample 42SPOviralmetaG_FD_130144 | JGI IMG/M metagenome (GOLD analysis project Ga0181419, IMG submission 130144) | Marine viral communities from the oligotrophic San Pedro Time Series (SPOT) site, San Pedro Channel, CA, USA - 42 SPOT_SRF_2013-04-24 | ecosystem: Environmental > Aquatic > Marine > Strait...
ACATTCCATTGTCTAGCCCTTTTGGTCACAGTCATTTGATCGCAGTTGTCATAGTCTTCTGTATCGAATTCGATCACATCCTGCCAATGATTCATAATTTGGAATAGATATTCATTTGCATGATCGTAATCATCACCTATCCAATCATATTCATTTGTTTCGATGTACGATCTCACAGCCTCATCAGTCATGTTGATCAGTTCGAACAGTTTCTTTTCGTCCTTGATCTTATACATTCCGTTGTCTTCAAATGAAATACAATCGTAGAACCTATTGTCCTCTTGCCCTAGTTCTAGTTGCTTTGGATTAGATGAATATGGATCACCCGGTGACATCTCTATGGTTGCTAGGATATATCTCATTCTCTGAGTGTCTTCTTGATACCAATCCTGATTGTTATAGACATATTCACCAATGTTCTTAACTTCACTGACGAATGCTTTTTTGATTTGTTCTTTTGTAATTGTCATTTATTGCCCTTCTTTTTATTGTTATAATACTATAATAACATCATCTACGGAAATGTCTACCCCGTTTGGTAAATTTAAGACAGGCTCCGTTTCGATCATAGAATATTAGGCTGTTGGGTACCATCCTTAGATACCACGGATAGGGTCGTGATTTCATGTCGTTCCAACATTCTGTTCTTTGCTGTCGCCAAGGCCATCTGCTGGATCCGATGCGACTAAGACCGACGCAGGCAGGATACTGATGATTCTTCCAATCGGCTCGTAATATGTCGTCGAATGAATTCAGGCCATTGACCTTTCTACTTGGGCAACCACTGCCTTAGAATGCTTACACTTCCCATGATAGGCGAAGCCGACACATTCACACTCAAATCCTTTTTCTGTAAGAAGAACAGAGTATTCGTTGCCTTTCGAGCCTTTTACAGGCCATTCAATACCTACCATCCAATGATCTTTGGGATCAAAGGCAGTAGGCATTAGATATCTTTTTATGAACTTCTTAGGCATGAGCCAAACAATGCTCTTGCCACATCTCGCTGACAGCCTCTTCTAGCATATCAACTTCGACATAGTTGCCTAGCAGATCGTTTTCAGAGAAAACCTTAACAGCCATCTCCATTGCTTCTGCTTCGTGTTCGCAGTCACCGATATTGTTAGCCACGGTGTCGTAGGCTTTTTCTTCTAGATCCATGATCCAGTCTTTTACTCTACTCATAGTTTATCCATCCTCTGTTTTGTGGTTTCATATTACTGTAAATATTTTTGACCCTATAATTATAAGTGGTTTCGTTGAGAGCAAGATTCAAAAGATGCTTCTTCCAAATCGCTTTATACAACGGATCCATCTTAGGGTTATCATCTAGCAACCTTTTGATCGAAGTTGCTCTATAAAATTGTCTATCTTCAGAATAAGGCCCCATTTAGTCCTCGTCTTTCATTTTATTGATTACCCATAAGCCTGTGAAACCTATCACAGCCATTAAAATGATTCCACAGAACAGTAAACCTAATCCTGTGGAAATAGTGAACGTTCCCATTAAGCAATCTCGCTGATCTTAGTCAACATAGTTGCAGGAACTCTCCATTGTTCTCCACCTATGTGGGTTGAAACGATAACGTATTTTTTGTTCACTTTCTTAACGGTTGCATTTACTTTGCCACCTGTTCTTCGTGATGTGAACTGAACCATGTCGCCAACGACAAAGTTTCTAATAGCCTGTTTGGCTAGATGTGTTCTTTTGAGTTGAATTGCTTCAATAACTTGTTGAAGTTGATTACCATCCATTTGGTAAATTAGTTCGCTTGCCTTGGTTACTAGATTTGACATATTATTTCCCTCTTCTGTTGCCTAATTATTATATACAGTATATGGCCTAAAACCACATTTGTCAATCTATTTTGGTGAACTATTCCAGAGCGGTAAATCTAAGTTTTCTGTGAGAAAAGACCAACGTTCTTTCTGCTCTTTCCATTCAGACCACAATTCTCCGGGGCTTTGATTCACATATCCCCTAGTACCTGTTTCTAAGATAGTTCCAATATAAGAAAAATCTCTATGTTGAGCGTCTTCTAAAATGTTGAAAACATCTATTTGGGTAAGTCTATCAGCAAGAATACTCACTGTGAGATCTTTTCCGTTGTCGTCTTGACCAACGATGATTTCACCGTCGTCTATAATTTGATCGTCTATTGCCGTTGCCATTAATAATCTCCGTAAGATAAAAATTCATCTAAAACTAATTCACTAAACTCATCAAGATTTTGTTCCTGTAGTTCGACTAATTGCTCATCATCTAATGATTTACCATTAGTAAATTTTGCTTCACTTATATAAGCATCACAAAAGTCTGGATAATCTTTCATATCCACATTTTCAACTTCAACATCAATTACTTTTATATTATTCAATTTCATAGCCATGTTAGCCCTCTTTCTATTTCTTATTGTTCTTACAGTATACGATCTATTGACAGGATTGTCAATCTCTTTTGGCTAGGTTCTTGCTTCTTCGATAATTTTTCTTTGAGCCGCTAGTTTGACTGTCTTGTAGTCTAATTCAATAGCAGGAGTCTCAATAACGTCTGAAGGGGTAAAGACAAACGTCAGTTCTTCAAAAGGTATGTGGGCTTCAATGCCGTCCGGCACACCAATTAAGAACGGTTTGACTTCTTCGAATGATATGATTGCGATTGCATCCTGTTGGCCAATCATGTAATAGTCTGCAGGGTCTGATATCTCTGTGCCTTTGTTCTTGCCTAGGCTGTTCTTCAGTTTGACTTTGACTACATTCTTAGGAGCCTTGCCTTTCTTTGTGAACATACTGTCCGCCGCATATTTGAATTCTAAGTCTAAGCCGTTAGCCGTATCAGTATGATCTCTACCAATGCCGTCTACATACTTCAGTCTATCATCTGAATAGACTTCAATGCTCTGTTCAATGATATCGCTCTTATCAAAACGATCTTTTCGATCATTTAGTTGGGTTCCTAGGTTGAACACTAGGCTTGAATAGTCGTTAAAGTTGATTGCCTCTCTTAAGTCTTTTGCATAATCTATGGTTTTCATTCCTGTACCATCCCTATATAGTTTTAACATATACTTATATTATATGATCAATCTTCTATATAGTCAACCTTTATCGGATACTTAGGTCTCTTATTTTTTAACTTATTTTTTATCACACGAGGACGAAAAGGACCGTCCGGATCTCTTACGGCCTTAGCACCGAAGTTTCGTGGCTTAGGAGCCTGTGGTGTTCTCTGCTTTCGCATGGTTTAACTCGTTGATAGATCGTTTCGAAGTTCTCTAATCTCACGTTGGATACGATAGATATCGTCTTTGGTGCCTTGCATATGTTGATATTTGATTTTGTCTTCGATCATTTTTGTAAGGGTGGCTCTACGAGATTCTAGAACCTTTGTCAGCCCATCAATCTTTATATAGATGCTCTCATCTGTATCACGTCGGCTCATTAATAATCCTCGTCATGTTTCAATATTTCAGGATTGCTTTTAACCCCTTTGTATTTCAAATAGCCTTGAGCAATTAGGCTATCAATAGTATCAATGACTCCTGCCTTATGACCTCTTGCTGAACCCCAATACAAACCAAAGGCAGTTCCTAAGACATAGGCCAATAAAATAAATCCTTCAACTAATCCCATTCTTTTGCTCCTTATACATCGCCTTTAATAACCAACGATGCTTTCTAAAATAATACTTATCATCATAGTCTAACCGAACCTGCCCAGTCCAGGCAAAGATTTCGTCTCTATGTTCGTTCCACTTATGTTGGCAGAACAATCTAAAGTCTGAAGGTATTTCGTAATCAGTATTGCCAACAAGAGCAATCAGAGAATCATTCTTCTCCATCAACCCAATCCACAGTATCTATATCCCAAATGTCTGTAAACGGAACGACGAACTTCTTCTTTGACTTTTCGTCTTGCAGTTCTACTAATTTAGATTTGGTGTCGCGTTTGAGTAGGACACCGAGTCCTTCATAGATACCAGGACCTTGCAATGGTGTATCGGATAGGTTAGGATGTGGCCTGCCAAAGGTATCGAGCATACACTCAACCTTAAATTTACAGGCGTATGATTCGCCTTCTTTGATATCTAAAATATCAATCATTATTCTGTAGCCTCCTGAATAACGGTGGCTCCCTGATTAATGCCGTTCTTGAGCATTTCAGTTGCACCATCTACATCACCTGGGTTCATATAAAGATATGCACCAACGGCACCTAGTGCCATAAAGATAATTGCCTTAAACATATTTATTCTCCTTCTGTTGCCATTAGACCAAAGCCTAATTTTGTCATTAATGAGTCTGCCAAGTTAGGATAGCGAGTGACAATGTCCTCTACGAACTTGTCTTGTTCTTTCGCTGTCATACGTGCGACTCCTTCTGCGGCATCTGAAATAGATGCTTTAGCAGTCACTATCACATTCTTAGACGCTTGTACGGGCTTCTTAGAAGCCTTCTTAGCGGTGTTTTGTAGGAAGTAGGGTTTATTCCAACGTCCTACGTTGATGTCTGTATAATGTGATCTGTGAAAATAGTCTGTCATGGCGTCATCGTTGTTGAAGTAGTCAGGACCTTTCATTGCGGCCAATAGTTCTGTTAGAAATGCTTTAGCCTTGCCTCTGTAATGAGAATCAATATGATAGGTGTTGACTTGAATATAACCATCACCGTGAGTGTATTCACCAAAGTCGATTGAACCGCTTTGAAGTGTCACTACCAATGATGAATGATGACGGATTGAAATAGAACCTTTCATACCGTATTTGGAAAGCACCTTCTTAATCTCTGGTGCTAGTTTAGCCTTATCTTTTTGTGATACATATGCCATTTATTTTTGCCTCTCTGTTGCCTTATTGTTCTTACAGTATATGGTCAGAAGAGTCAGATGTCAACCTTTTTTGGCTGTCTTCTTTTTAGGTTCAGCCTTCTTTTTCTTAGGTTTTCGTCCCCATGAATAACCAACTTCGCCCGGCTCACTCTTTGCTCCGGGCGGACAAATGGTCACTTCATTAGTTTTCAACCATTCATTAATTGCTTTTAATTCTTCTGGATCTCGTTCGTGTCTAGCCATTTGATACCTCCATTTGATAGCCGTATACCCAATGACCGTTATCAAGATCAAAGGTGCATCTGTCCTTATCTTCTAAGAAAACCTTTGGCATATCAATACCATACTTCTCACCATTTTGACATAGTTCGATTCCAGTGACCTTGGCTTCACCAAATTTACTGTCGACCTTAGTTCCTAGTTTAATAAATTTTCTCATATTACATACTCCAATAAGATTCTGAACGTGGACTCATATAACCTGGAGTGTTCACAGGCTCCACAAACCATTCGCCACTCATCATGTTCTTTGCCTTGCGACTGGCTTCAATGTTCTGATGAAAATATTGACACTCTGCAATCGCATAACGAAAGTCTGCATAATTTGGATCAGTTGGCAATAGGTCTTCTGCTTTTTTAATACGTGTGAGCCCTGCTTTGGCTGACGCCATTGTTTTGTATCGTTGCCTATGATCCGGACGAACTGTCTGATCATATTTACTTGGCTTGCCCATAATATAAGTTGATTGCTTTTCATAAATTACATATGACATTATATACCCTCCATCTCAAGTTGAATTTCGTTTGTCTTAGGATTCATTTCATTTGCAATCTTTTCTGCAATGTCGTGAAATGATTCGTAAAAGTCTTTATCTGAACGGAAAAAGTTATGGCAGGCATGATATGCATCTGCGTCTACGAAGTTCCAATTAATGGAACCGTCTTTTTCTTGATTGTCTGGATTAGCAATAGCCTCTCTTATATTGCTTTCTAAAATTGAATAAATCATTTGTGCCTCTCTGTTGCCTAATTGTTATATACAGTATATGGTCAGTTTATAGAAAAGTCAACCTATTTTGGTTAACAGACATGACCTTGTAAGGTGCCACTGCCATCTTTTAGATACCAGCCTTGACCTCTAGGATCTTCCCAACTATGTTCTGCGATCTCGTTATAGAGTTCTTCTGCTCTTTCACCACAAGAAAGAACAATCTCTTCATTGGTAAAACCTTTTGTGCCATCAAAGTCTTTAGGCTCGTAGTCAAAAGATCTATATTCTAATTGACCTGAAAATAAAAGAACTAGGAGTATACCTTTCAGATAGCCTCCGGATCCGCACCTGTGACTAGATGCATTTTTTTGACAATGCCAACCACATCATCTTCTGAAAGGAAGCCTTTGACAGTATCGTGGTCTTCTGTGATACCAGGCATATTGATTTGAGAATCTCCTGTGAATACCGCAATCTCATACAGGCCTTTGTCGCCACCATAAGAGAAATCACTTTTCACAATCGAAAGTTGATAGTCTGGTCCAAACTTTAATATTGATTGGATGCCTTTTGGCATTTCTGTTTCCTTAAAAGGAATGTCTGCGAAAGTTTTCATTTTTTTGGTTCCTCGTTGTTCCACATAATTAAAAGTCCAATAGGTATAGCCAATATCAATAGGCTTACTAATAATGCACCTAACATCCACTACCTCTATTGCTAGGATCAAATATGTCCTTGACACAATTTGATGCCTCTTCTTTTACACCTGCTGTCGTTATCTTGCTGATGTTCTTTCCTAGGTTAATTGATCTAATAACATCTTTGCCTGATATAGTTCCTATAGAGCAAGCCGAAGTCATTATCAAAATTAAACCTAATGCAATTATTCTCATCCTAACTCCTTCCATTCCTCGTAGGTTAGGAAGACATCCTTATCTGGATCGTAATATGATCCTTCCTTAGGATCATAATAAACTACCTTGTTGGCCATTGTTTGGAATGGTCCTTCGAGTCCTTGACGTTCTTCATAACGTTCTGGAATTGGTTGTAGAATAGTGTATCCCATATTAAGATCCTGTCACAAGTTCTAATGAGCCATCATCTTGAACATCAAAGCCTTCGATGAAGTAATGCCAATCACCAACTGCCAATTTGGCTTGTTGGTAGCATGACTCTGCCGCCTTCCACATAGCACCTACGGTACCATTTTCTGCAACGGCTGTGAATGTTTCCCATGTCGTATCGTCCATGGAGTCGCCCATCTCTTTAATACATTTATATTTGACCACTCTAGGTGTGTCTGTGAAAATTGCTTTATCCAAAGGCATAATACCTTCCATGGACCAAACTGTTTCATAACCTAACTCTTGTTTTAGGTCTGAATAGTGTTCAATTTCTAGTTCGTATGAATCTACGTTTTGGAATTGTAAAGTGTTCTGCATAATTTTTGCCCTCATGTTTAATTAACTTACTCTACTAATATAGCACCATCTACAGAATAGTCAACCTATTTTGGTTAGATGATACAAAAAAGTTTCTAAAGATGCAGATTAATCTCTGCTGGGGGTATTGGGCAAGAAAGTCCAACCTTCTCCACATCTGATACAAGGATCATAAGATTTATATCCGTAGGTCTTTGAATCTCCAGTTGCCAAACAACCTGAAAGAAAAATTGACAGTAAGCCAAGTAATAGTAGACGTCTAAACATAGTAAGAAACTCCATGCAGAAGCATTAGTAAGAAGCCTAAACACATAATAGATATTGAATTAAACATAGGTTTATATACTAAAAGCATCCTGAAACACAAACCATAAACGGTTCTCCAGTTGAAATTAGTCCCCACATCATTGTTATTAAAATAAATTCTACCCCAGTCATTTGTTAAACCTTTCAAATATAACCTTCTAACTATCCATACATTATAATATAGTCTACAATAGATGTCAAGGTGTTTTGGTAAAATAAATACAAATGCAGTCGAAAGATGAGCATCAATACAGGAGAATCCCATGACATTGAAGAACATTAACCTTAATCTAGAACTAGGGCAAGAAATCCTAGTGGGTCAAAACGGAGAACGTGCAAAAATAACCAAAATTGAATACCACGAGAAGTCGGGTGAAGTATCACTCAACACAACCCGTGGTCCAAGAAAGGCTTTCACGTTTAGACTATGTCATGACATGGGCAACAGCGGGGTCTATAGTAACCCAGCCGACAAGTATCGTTGATAAATACTTTTATGAAAGTAGATGACCTATTAGAAACTGACGCAGACATCGAAGAGTGGAAAGCCTCTAAGGCTCTTTGCAAGTCGAGTAAGAGTGATTCAGCCATTGGCGCAAGTGCTTTAAGTTCATGCAGAAGCCAAGGACTTAGAGCCAGAAGTTCTTCAACAAAGAAGAGTCAAAAGGTTGGCAAGAAGCGTATAAGTCTAGCAGGTAAGAAATTAAAGAGTACCAAATATGGGGGACCTATTAGTCCAACAAGGACAGGATAGCCATGGGTTATGCTGGTAAAGTGCTAGTTGCACATCCTAATTTGGATTCGCCCTTCTTTCAGAAAAGTCTTATTTTTATTTACGAAGATGTTGAGCGTCAAGGTGCTCAAGGAATTATACTTAACAAGCCTACCAAGTATCCAATTAAGCAGATATTTCATGCTAAAGGATATGATGTAGATTATAATCAATTTGTTCATAGAGGTGGACCTATAAATGAAAAGGCTGTGACTTTGTTTCATTCAGGTGAATGGACTAGTACAAACACCTATCCTATAGGAACATATAGTTTAAGCAGTGACGAATTTATGATTGAAAAAATGTCTACAGGTAACGAACCACTTCACTGGAGAGTTATCGGAGGCGTATGTGGCTGGGGTCCCGGCCAACTACAAGCAGAAGTTGAAGGAAGTTTACCTCACACTAGAAACAAGAACTGGTTGACAATACCTACAACAGATCGTATACTATTTGAGTATGATGGAGATGAGCAATGGCGACAAGGTCTCGAAATGGCATCGCAACAGATGGTAGATCAATACTTTTAGATCTACAAAGCAAACAAAAATTATTCAAACGCGATAGCGGTGAATGGTTAAAGATACAACGACGAATTGATAAAATTGTAGCAAAAAATTATCTACAATACCATATAGGAGAAAGTCATGTATAAAAAAGTGATTGGTGCAATTACTCTTGCATCAGTAATAACATTAACGGCGACAGCAGGTATGATGCATCAGGCATTTGCATCTTCGAACGTACAAGAACTTCCTGAAGATGATCTATTACTGAATCCGCCAAGTAAAGGATTAGTAATTACACAACCGTTCTTTATGAACATTGTGATTCCGTGTGATAGCAAAACTACAATGGCCGAAACATTAGGCAATGAAAAGTATCAAGAGATACCTTTTTCAACAGGCGATGGATCAATGACAGTAATGATGGCGCCCGGACAACAGAACAGACTACCTGGTGTAATTAAAATTTGGGCTAATCCAAATACATGGTCCTTTAGTATTACAATAGAAGATCCAAATCCAGCGAACGATGTAATGTGTATGTTGACTAACGGCAAGGAACTTAGACCTATTCCTACAAAATCTAAAGGCGACGATTTATAAATAGTAGACACTGAAGAGGAACCTAAGAGTGAGTCAGGTACTACTCCTAAATGCAGACGCTCAACCTGTATCATATTTGCCGTTGAGTTCTATTCAATGGAAAGAAGCAATAACATACCTATGGCTAGACAAGGTCACAGTACTAGAATGGTATGACGATTGGATAGTGCGTAGTGCAAGTTGGGAAACAAAAGTTCCTGCGGTAATGATGCTCAAAGACATGCAACGTCGACGGCACCGGCCTAGGTTTTCTAAAATAAACTTATTCATCCGCGACTTATACACTTGCCAATACTGCAACACTCCTTACACAAAAAACAATCTTACACTTGATCATGTACTTCCTTTAAGTCTAGGAGGAAAGACACAATGGGAGAATATTGTAGCGGCATGTGGTCCTTGTAATACACAAAAGGGTAACAAGACTCGCATGAAACCTATTAGCAAACCTTATCAGCCTGATTACTATGAATTAGTACACAAGCGTAAGCAACTAGACATGCAGATTGCACATCCAAGTTGGAAAGAATATCTTTAATTTATAAATGAAAACCCAACAGCGGGGCCTGTAGGATCTGCGATAACTCTATCTGCAAATTCTCTTTGTGTTTTGGCTCCTGGGTGTTTGCCATCTCTAGCAAAGTCAAGTACATTACGTAAGAACATTTTATCTTCTGTATTGTATTGCGGGAATACTTTTTGTTTATCACAATAGAAGTCTGCAAAGTAGTGCCAGTTTTGTATCTTTTTCCTGCTTAGATAATGTTCTACATGATGTACTTTGCCCATAAGATCAATAGTAGCATCATAATCATTAAACTGATGTTCTAGCCATTTCTTTGATCTAATACTACCTCTCCAAGAGCCAAACCTATCTATATAATCTGGAAAGAACAAACAGTTGCGATTGATGTAACTCCAAAGAACAATAACACAATCTCCTTCTTTAAACTTAGAAGTCATAATTGCATGCCATATTTCTTTATTACTGGCTCCGGGTATTCCTCGATTGTCTACAGGGATTCTTAATTTACTAGCAACAAGAGATGGCCATGCTTGGACACTTGGGTTGGGTCCTTCCCTACCGTCTTCTTGGTAGCAATCTGCTAACCCGTGTCCATATGTAAGACTGCATCCAAACGCAACCAATCTTCTTATTTTCTTTACTTTAGCCAACCTATCTTAGTTCCCATTTTAATACGTTTAGAATGTTCATCAACAGTGCCTGGATATCTCCATGCCCATATTGCAACGAGTGCCATGAAGCCACCGCTCCACATAACTGCTTTTATATTCTCAGTAGTAAACCATAGGAATGCAAGTGACGATGACATTACTATCACCATTGCGTATTTGCCTTTAGTTGGAAATACTCTTTTTTGTACCCAATTAGTTAAAAATGGTCCAAAGTATTTGTGATTGTATAACCATTTGTGCATTCTTGGACTAGACTTTGCAAAACAATATGCCGCCAGCACAAGAAAGATTGAAAATGGAATGCCTGGAACGACAACTCCTACGTAAGCCATACCAAGTGATAGAAATCCTAGGCCTAGCCATAAGTATTTTTTTATAATGTTCATAAATTATCCTTATTTGATTCTTTTAAATACCTTACGTAGTGCCTCCACTAAATCAAACATCATAGCATCTGTATGCAATGGTGTAGGTGCAATTCGTAAGCGTTCTTCTCCTACTGCGACTGTAGGAAAATTTATTGGTTGTATATAGATGTTGTAATCATTTAACAACATATCGCTCATTTCTTTACATAACTTTGCGTCACGCACCATAACGGGAACAATATGAGTACATGCACTATCTAAAACTTCAATGTCCACCTCGGCTAACATTTGTTTAAGTTTAGATGCACGTTCCTGATGTTGTTCCCGTAAATCGTTATGGTCTTTTAAGTATTTTATAGAGGCCAAGGCACCCGCGCAAATAACCGGGCTTGTACTGGTGGTGAATATAAATCCACTGGCTACACTGCGTATTGCGTCTATGACCAATCCGTCACCGGCAATATAACCTCCTTGTACTCCATAAGCCTTGCCAAGAGTACCATTTACAATATCAATTCTATTTTCACCAACCTTCTCGCAATATCCTGCGCCGGTATCTCCGTAGAGTCCGACAGCATGTACTTCGTCAATGTAGGTAATTGCTTGATATTTCTCAGCAAGGTCACAGACTTCAGTAATCGGGGAGACATCTCCGTCCATGCTATACACGGATTCAAAGACTATACAAGGTGTAAGTCCTAAAGAGGTAACTTCCTTCAATTTCTTTTCTAAGTCGCTCATGTCGTTGTGAGTCCAAATACGTTTTTCTGCTTTGCTATTCCTAATACCTTGTATTAGCGAAGCATGATTCTCTGAATCACTTAGGAAAACTATATTTGGTACGATCCTGCTTAAGGCGACTAATGTCCATTCATTGGCAACAAATGCACTAGTATAGAGTAAAGCCGCTCCTTTGCTATGCAGTCGGGCGAGTTCGTTCTCTAATGCCACATGATAGTGGCTAGTACCACCAATGTTTCGTGTACCGCCAGATCCGCTTCCAGTTTGATCTAAGGCAGTATGCATTGCGTCAATGACAACTTTATGTTGCCCCATACCTAGATAATCATTGGAGCACCAGTTAACAATATTTTTAATGTTATATGGTCCGTACCAGATAGCAACCGGAAAGTCACCACGTTCTCGTACTATATCGTTAAAGTGTCTGTACTTGCCAGAATCTTTAAGATTGTTTATCGTCTTTTGGAATGGAGTTAAGTTTATCATCATCAGTATTTATGTGCGTATTTAACTTGGGTTCTACGTAATGACATACTGATCCGTGGCTGTGATAGAAGATATACCATCCTGAACCATTAAGTTCTTTCATTGCCGCTTGGTAGTCTTTATACCACTCTTTAATAAATTTCCAGAAAAACATTTCTTTATATCTTCTATTGCATCTGCTTTACTTTTATACTTAGTACTTATCCTATCATAATCTATCATGTAGAACTTATGATCTTGTACTATTACATTGCGGTATTTCCAGTCACCGTGTGCAATAGGCCATGTCCTATCTAAATCGTCTAAAAAAAATTGGTATAAATCTTCATCATCTACTGTAGATACTCTGCCAGGTATTTCCTTGTAGGTAAACTCCATACTATCTTGTGTAAATTTAGAATCAATTAGCATATTAGGATATGCTTTGGGAACTAGCGTTGTGATACGCTCATATTCATCCTTGCCAAAATAGTTATGTTTTTTTACATAGACTTTGTTATCTGGATCGTAATATACCTTACGCTTCATACTAGGAGGGCCTAGTTTTTTAGACTTTATTTTTATCAGCATATCATATTTAACTAAATAACAATACAGGAGCATTAAATGAGAGCAACAGATATTATAAGATCAGTATTAGACTTAATCGATATGGCAGAAAAGCCAGAACCTAAAATTGAAATACAAGTAGCAACTGATGAACCTGATCCAGAACAAGATAGATTTGCAAGTGTATACAAGATGCTTGCAGATAGACGCCCAGGCGAATATGGAAACTCACCTAACGAAGTAGTAGCAGACGTAGAAGATATTACAACAGCAGTTAGAGGCGAACCACAAGATGGTCGAGTTAAAGATCCAATAGCATAAAAGATTAACCCCTACTAACTTTTGGAACGTTGACAGCCAATGGCAATGAATCTCTGTTCTCGGTTTCGTTAGTAGGGGTTGCTATGTACTATTACTTGTTACAAGGCTATGCCCGGTATATTATATCATTTTGTTTATAATTTACTTGGTAGGCTTTCCGTTTACAAATTCGTAAAACTTCTCAGCCGCTTCTAATACAGCATCAACGCCGGGTACTTCTGGCATCTCTACTTTAGTTACAACTTCATCATCTTCTTTTGTGATTAAAGTTGACCAGCCACTAAACTTTGCATGGTAATCGCTCCATACATTGTCCTTGGCCATTTCTAGAACTTTCGTTCTAATTTCGTATCCGTTTTTGTTTGTTGTGATTTTTGGCATTGCGGCTTTAAACATTTCTGCAACTTCTTGAGTTTGTTTAAAGATGGCTTCGCCGTACTTTGTGTCTACGCTCATAATATTCTCCTTGTGTGTATGTGTGTAGTGTTACTAGTGTAACGTAGTATTTAGTAAATGTCAAGAAAAGATTCGTTGTTTTTGATACCTTAGACCAATTATGCGTGTTTAATTCTCATTTGTGTGGCTCTAAATAAAGTACTGACTGTTCTTAGTCAGCAATAAGAAAGGAGATCCTCTATGGAAATCTTAACAAAAGTAAAAGGATGGGCAGGTGCTCTAACTGAAGTAGGCGTAAGTCTATTATCATTAGGTATCATTTTAGAAGTTTTATTTAACGGACAAAATATCCCGTTCTGGCCAAACATCAATATCATTGGAAACATCCAAGATATAGTTGCTGGCTTTTCAGCACAAGGACTAGTAGGACTAGTCGCAATTTGGGTACTATATTCAATCTACAACAAAAAGTAAGAACATAGAACTCTTATAATAAGAGAGTGACAGAGCCTTCTTGGCGGGCGGCTCTGTCATTTTCATAAACCTAAACTCCACATCCATATCGGTATTAGTATAAAGTGTAGAAACACACAGATACCTAACATAAGATATACTGTGCGTTTTTGTGGATCCATTAGTTTAAATTCGTAGGAGCATATTGCTCACCGTTGTATCCTGATCCTGTTTTCTTAGGACCGTCTTCAACACCAAAGTTACATGATGCTACTGCAAGTAAAAAAGCAAGAGCCGCATAAACTGTGTACTTGCTTGCTTTTAAAAATCCAACATAAGTTTTCTCTGCTTCTATCTGTGCTGATTCTTTTGGTGTCATTCCTCTAATCCTAAACAAATAATAAGAGGAGTCTTTTTGCATTGATCTGGATAAGCAATAGATGACCCAAGAATAGGCATACCTACCATTCCAATAGCAATAATTAGAAAGGCCCAGCCTAGTCCTTTTGTTGTACAATAGTTTGTTTGTTCACTCATGTTCTGTTTCCTCTAAGTGCAAAATACATTCCACCTACCCATAATAGTACATGTAGGTTGTCGTATAAAATTACGTCCCAAAAACTTTCTGGTTGACCTACCCATATTACACCTGTCATAATACTACAAATAGTAATACCACAAAAACGTGTAAGTAGATCTCCATAGCCACGTAACCATGACCAGGACGCCATTACTCCAGCCACAAGTAAACCAACACCTGCGCCTAGTTCTCCATAACTTACAATCCACCATACTAGGTATGGAAGATCGAATGCTTCAGCATCTTCTATAGATACTGGAAACTTGCTTAAACCTTGTTGTATGAACACAATGGCTAGCGGTATTCGCAGTAGCCAATGGCTCATACAGAACTCAGGTATATTGTCTACGAGTTTCATTTGCCTATTTTTTTTCTATAAGTATGATCAGGGTCTAACATTATAGATCAGCCAATAGTTGCTTTAGTTTCTTTTTGCTTTTGCCACGTACCTTTGCTTTCGATACGTCATTGTCACCGTCACCAACTACGACTACGCCAAGCATACCCATTGTTGCATGTGGTGTGCAAACGTAAACATAGATACCTGGTGCATCAAAAGTAATTGCAACTTCTTTGTTGTTCTTTGATTTCTTTGGTAGGTCCCAACCATCTGGACCTGCAACAAATTGTACATTATGTCCTTTTGAAGTTGGTACCCAAGTAATTGTTTCACCTACATCAATTCGTGCAATGTCTTGGGAGTAAACCATTTTTGCTCCATCGTCACGTTTGTTTAACATTTCGATTGTCATGTCTTCTGCGAATGCAGGAACAGATAGTGATGCCATGATGGCAACTGTTGATAAAAGTTTTTTCATTTTTGTTTCCTTGTGTATGTGTATCGCCTCCGGGTGGTGGCGTGTATAATATATATAGCACGAATTGACTGTGAAGTCAACCCGTATTATATTTGTGTGCTATTTTGTAGCAGGTTTGCCGCTTAGGAATTCTGCTTCTTCATCTGTGTAAGGCCACATTAGAAACTCCCGTACATTGTTTTTTTGAACTCAGAAATTTCGTCTGCTTTTTGATAGTATCCTCTACCTCTTAGTTCACGTATTGCCATACAGTAACTTCTATATTCCATTGCTCTAATAAAACGTTTCCACATTATGAATGATCCTTTGGACTTAACATTAATGCTCTCGCTTCATCGTGATAACCTTGACGTGATAGTTCAGAAGCCGCTCTTGCTCTTCCTGCTGATTCACCAAATGCAATTAATCCAACAAAGGCAACTGCAAATGCATTTCTTATCACACTACAAATTTTACATGTGTAGTTCCATGTTGTGTTTTTTATTTCAATCGCAGTCATTATACCCATCCTTTTAAATTTTTATTTGTTGTTGTCTTTGACATACGTCTGTCATCAAAGTTTCCTAGTGCAATACTTGGGATGTCTGAACGACCAATTCCTAAATCACGTAGTTCGTAATCTGTTAATTGATTTAGTTCTTTATAAGTTCTACGTGCCATAGCCTTGCGGGCTCTAGCCTTTCTCCAGTCGCTGAAGAAGTCTCCTAAACCAATGACTGCGTCTTGTAGCCAATGTGATGCTGTTAATACATAATGTGTCATTAGTTGTATACTCCCGCTTTTGGTCCGCGACCGTTGTGCGTTAGCATATATTGATAGGCGTACTGCCAATCTCTTCCGTACTCTGTTTTGGCGTAAGTGAGCATCTCTTTTTCGAAAGCCTTGGACGGGCTTGGGTTTCCAAGTAAACTCACAAGGCCATTGAATAGCATAGTTGCCATTTGTTTCTCCTTGATTAAGTTTTTAGGATGCTTGAGGAAAGCAATACCCCGGAACTTCCCCGGCGGTGCAAGCACCTTTGGTGCTCGTCAATCACTTGTAACGGATGGATAATCCGCATTGTCTATCCAATGTGTCTATGTGTGTCGAATAGTACAACCATGCTGTCCTATTCACTCTTATTTATAAAAGTATGCTATAACTTAACGCCTTAATGAGTAGAAATCAAGTGTTTTTTTGGTAAAGGCTGTTATGCGTTTGAAGCATGACTCCAAAATCCTTGACAAAGTTTCAAAACGATGTTACTTTATAAATAAAGATGGACAATGAAGTCTAGCAGGGCAACGTCGAGCCCTGTCTTAATATGTGAGCGCCGTGGTAAAAGCGGCAAGCAGAGGAGAAATAATAATGGACGCACTCACCCTATGGATGGCTGTAGGTTTCCTATTCGCAGGATATGCAGTTATCGCAAACGATTCAGTACAGACGTTGGGCACTTGGATCGCATCAAATAACGACAAATTCAATTGGAAGATCATGTGGGGGTGTGCAAGTGCAGTCTTACTTTATACATTGTGGTATGGTTGGTACACTAACGGTGGCGACATCAGTTATGGACGACTAAACAAAATACCGTTCCAAGAAATACAATGGTACCATGCGGCGGCGCCAGGACTATTATTAATACTTACAAGGATAGGAGTACCAGTTAGTACTTCTTTTTTAGTATTAAGTGCATTCGCTAGTACGTTTGTGCTAGAGAAGATGCTTGTTAAAAGCATGATGGGTTATGCAGTGGCGGCAGTCGCGGCATATGTTATTTGGATAGGAGTAACTAAAATCCTAAACGAAGCAAACCCAGTTAAAGAAGAACACAAACGATGGTGGAGAATAGGACAGTGGGTAACCACAGGCTTCCTATGGTTCACTTGGTTAAGCCATGACATGGCAAACATTGCTGTGTTCCTGCCTAGAGAGATACCTTGGGATCTAATGGTAATGATTTCACTTGTGTTTATTGTAGGCTTAGGCTTTATGTTCAAAGAGGGTGGAGGTAAGATACAAAATATTGTTATTGAAAAGCACAACACAAGATATGTTCGTAGTGCTACAATAATTGATGCAGTATACTTTCTTATACTTTGGTTCTTTAAAGAACTAAATGATATTCCAATGTCAACAACATGGGTGTTCGTAGGATTGTTATGTGGACGAGAACTTGCTATGGCAACTATGACAGGCAAGGAAAAATTCAAGACAGTGTTTCCGTTGGTTACCAAAGACTTCATCAAGATGATGATAGGACTAGGTGCTTCAGTAGGCGTAGTGTTAATGATACACTATGTTATTGTACCTAACGGATATTAAAATGGAAAGGTAGTGTTCGACGGCACTGCCTTTTTTATTTGACAATATAAAGTAAAGAAAGTATAATAACAATATGAAAATAAGGTTCTATCAAAAACTAGACAAAGGTAGATGGATTGGATTTCTAATAGCCATTGCCGCCGCTTATGTTTTATCAGATGCTAATCCTGATACTCAAGCAGTAGGTTGGGTAATGGCTTGTGTTAGTTGTTTGATGTGGATTTACTTTGCAGTCAAAGACAAAGACATTCCACGAGCAATGATGGAACTTATGTATATGTTACTTGCAATGAGAGCAGTTTATAATTGGATGATAGGATGAAAATAGGAATAGCAGGATACGGATACGTAGGTAAAGCACACGAATTAATGCTTGAACCTTACCACGATATTATTATTAGCGACCCTGCACAAGGCCACTACGGAGACTTACGTCATGCAGATGCAATTATTATTTGTGTCAGCACACCAGGAAGTAGTAATGGTCATTGTGATGTAACCAATGTAGGTGATGTCCTTGATGATGGTCCTAATGTTCCTTACTTAATTAAAAGTACAATGAGTATAGAAGGCTGGAAGTTAGTAACAGATTGTTGTAAGAATAAAAATGTTAGTTACTCTCCAGAGTTCCTACGTGCGGCACATTGGAAAACTGATTTTAGATTAAATGATCATATGTATGTAGGCGGAGGAGATACAAATTTTTGGGCAGAATTGTTTATAGATGCACTAGGTTCAATTAGCGTTACTCCAGCAGATCCTAAAGAACTTATTGCCGCCAAGCAATTAAGAAATAGTTTCTTAGCACTAAAGGTTACTTACTTTAATCAAGTAAAAGACTTTTGTGATGCACAAGAAATAGACTTTGAAACAGTTAGAAAAGTTATTACAGACGACAAGCGAATCAATGCTAGCCATAGTTTAGTATCACGTAATGCACGTGGCTATGGAGGACATTGTTTTCCTAAAGACGTTACTGCAACCATAAGGTCTGCTCAGGTCGCAGGAGGACGTATAACTATACTTGAAGAAGCAGACAATTACAACCAACAGGTTAGAAAGGACCCAACTTGAAGATGAAAATCATTACAGGAAATGCTAATCCTAAATTAGCACAAGAGATAGCAGAACACTGTTTTGCTAGTCTTGTTCCAGCAAACGTCAGCACGTTTGCAGATGGAGAATCTAGTGTAGAGTTTAA
>Ga0181419_1000235_pt1 | contig 18844 bp, 14 predicted proteins | sample 42SPOviralmetaG_FD_130144 | JGI IMG/M metagenome (GOLD analysis project Ga0181419, IMG submission 130144) | Marine viral communities from the oligotrophic San Pedro Time Series (SPOT) site, San Pedro Channel, CA, USA - 42 SPOT_SRF_2013-04-24 | ecosystem: Environmental > Aquatic > Marine > Strait...
GATGTAGGCAGCTCAATGGCTGGGCCTGTAGCTGATGGCAGTTCAGGCATCACGTCATCAATCTGGCCAGGTACTACATCAGTGACCATCTTGGTCAGCTCAAGCTTTAGCTCACTCATGTAATACTTTGTCAGTGATGGGATGCGCGTGTAAAGCATCAACGATCCAACAACCATCGTTGCCGACATCACAAACCCAAGCGTGCCAAACAGGTTGAAAACTTTTTGCATGGTAAAAATCCAAAAAAATACCCTTCCTTGGTGTGAGTCAAGAAAGGGCGGGTCTCTTCCTACTAAAGGCTAGCTCAGAAAGCCCACTTGACGCCAAATTTAGATCCTACGGAAGGATCTTCTTCTGTAGTCAAAAAGCTGAGTTCTCCATAAATCCCAACTTTTTCGGCTACTTGCACGTTTCCACCCAGCTTCCCTGAAAGCTGAAATTCTCCGTCTTCGCCTTGTGGGCTGACGAAAGCTGGACCGCCCTGCGCGTAGTAGCTGTAGACGCCTTCGCCGCCTTCAAAACCAACATGCATGTCAGTTGTTGCGCCTAAATAGTCACCGTCTGAATAGCCAGCGTTGTTCTCAACGTTGACATAAGGGCCTGCCAAGGCAGCTGAACCAGCGAGAACACCAGAAACAGCTAGTGCGAATGCTTTGATCATTTGTAGAAGGGGTTGAGTTTTCTTGGACCAGATTAGCTGGCCCCGTCAATGGACAGTTTTGAATGTGCTCTACAGGCTCAATTTTCATCCGTTCCAGGGAACGTAGAAAAGTGCTTTTTGTGCAGTCCGGTGTAAAGACCGCGTTGTGGATGGTCAGGGTTATCCCGACCTTCAAGCATGTAAAGCATCGTCATCCAAGTATTGCGATTATTCATCGCAACTAAATCTTCTGCCCCTGGCTTGCAGGGGATCATTGGATCAGGTCTCGCAGTCACGTCGTTCATCCTCATACAGGTCATCGTTTGGATCAAACGCCAAGACAAGGGCTGTCAATACAACCCCAGCCAGCACACCAACAATAAAAGTCATTCCTTAGCAGCCGCCCAAGGTAAACCTGCAGCTTTTGTTGGAGCGCGTTGCTCATCAAGCTGACCTTGCAAAGCATTTTCGACTTCAGTAACTTTTTCTGCAGTCAGTTTTGCTTTGACCCAGCCAACAACGATTTCAGACGTCAGGTCTGCAAAAGCGACTAACGTGTCAGGACGCTCAAAACCAATGCTTCCATACGCACCAGCAGAATAGGTGTCGTCTGCCGCCGAAACGGTGTAGTGAGCAGTGAAAACGAAGCCATCGGATGTTTCACGATCCAGATTGGCAATCGCCCAAGTAAAAGTTGTAGCCATGATAAGTTGGAACTCCGAAAGAAGTGTAGTAGCAAGGCCCCGCGTTGCCACGGGGCGGTTTACTGTCAACCAGCCTTGAGAGCTGCAACTTCTGCTGATAGCTCAGCCACAGCGCCAAGCAGTTTCATAATTAGAATATCGTTCTTAATTCCTTTGTAGGAATCGTCAAGTTTTTCATACGTTGCAGGTGTAACTTGTTCTGCAGTAACAAGAACTTGTTCAGTGGTTTCTGCTTCAACAACTTTGCCTTCTTTATCAAGTACAGCAGGAACTGTTTTTGTTTCGTAAACAGCAGGAACAACAACCTCAGGGGTTAGTTCAGCACCGTCTTTTGTACGTGCAATCGTTGTGACGATACCAGGGCAGATTGTTTCTGCTTCTTGTGCAACAAGGCCAAGGAAGCGTGTAGCTTTATCAGCAACTGGAGCGTCAGCAGTCCAATCCCAGTTGCGTAATTTGTTACCCAAAGCAGTTACATCAGCAAGCTGTGATTTTGCATCAGTAATGTTTTCTTTGAAGCGTTGATCAGAGGTAAGGACAGAGCCTTGGGCTGAGACGGTGCCAGAGAAAACGCCAGTGCCAGCAGCACCATCTAAGGTGACTGTCGAGCTAGTGTTGAATCCGTTTTGAAGGAAAAGGAAAGATTGTCCGCTGTTCGTCTGGTATAGGCCGCCAGATGTGTGGCTTGTATTGCTCGGGTTAGCCATGGCAAAGCCATAACCATTAAGTTTCAGTGACATGGCCGTGCCAGCAAATGAGGCGGCTCCTGATGGAAGCAATTGCCAAGGATAGACACCAGATGAACTTTCTGAATAAAACGTACCGTCAGGAGTTCCAATAATTCTTGGATAAGTAGTACCGCTGGCAACAACTCTCAGAACAGCCAAATTAACTGAACCCGCAAATGTGGCGGCTCCGGTTGTGCCATCAAGACCTATTGTGTCAACACTGGACGAGTTTAGGATTCTCAGTAGACCATGCCCAGAACTTGTGACTGCACGAATTTTGCTGTCTGCACAAAGCAAATTACCCGCAAATGTGGCTGCTCCATCGGCTTTTAACGTGATGACTTCTGTACTGTTGTTTTGACCAACAAACAATTTGCCAGAAGAGTTATTGTTTTGAGCGTAAACACCTCCATTTACTGCAGAATTAGAGAATGCCGCTATTGAATAATTGTCCAACGAAGTTGTGCCTATATCAGCTCGACCTGAAAATGTTACCGAGCCATCGATACCGATTCGCATCCGCTCAATACCATTCGATTCATCTTTAAAGGCGAAAGCGTTATCTGTACCAACCGCTAATGAGTATGTTGCATTGCCAGGATTACTTATTACAAGCTTAGCATTAGTATCATCTGTTATTTGGAAATTAGCGTCTGATACATACTCGCTTGTGCTACCCAACAACAGCCTGCCCAAATTGTCGATTCGCATTGCCTCGCTAGAATTTGTTCTGAAAGTTATTGGAATAGTTGAGCCTTGAGCTTGAATTTGAAACAAAGAAGAAGTGCTGTAAATAGAGCCAATATTTGTTGCGTTGGATCTAAAGTCAACAACCCCGCCGTTCGTTCCATCAACAGTCAATGTGTTGTAGCCACTGTAAGTATTTAGTACGCTTGATCCAATACCAGAATTACCTAGGGCCACTATTGAAGTGCTTGTAATAACGCCTGCAACGTCCAACATTGTCGAAGGGCTTGCCGTTCCAATACCAACACGAAGGTCAATACCTGCAGCGGTGTTGAAATCTTTAAGTCGCATGATTTCATAACCATCGACTTTAAAAGTCATGCTTTTGTTGCTTGCGTCGCTGTATTGGATACCTGCATCGCCTTGTATAATTCCAAAATCAAGATGAGCGTCACTATTAGACCCTACATTGCCATTATTTTTTATCCACAGTCTGCTTGCCGTAGAAGTACCGGCATCAATCGTTAGTGGACCTAAAAATGTAGCCGCTCCACTATGTTCGATAGCCCAGCTGCTTCCTCTTACCTGTAGCGGTTCTAAATTACCATTATCACGATCAAATGCTTGAATTACCCCTCCGCTACTGCCGTAAAAGTGTTCTACACTCGTTCCTGCGCTAGGAGTTAGGTTTGAATCTATAGTTAGCGCACCTGCGTCAATACGTCCATCTGGTAGCAGAGAAGTTTTGATCGCAGAAGGTGTTATGCCTTTAACGCCACCAACAAAAACACCTGTCGTAGAACTTATACCATCTGTGGCGCTTGTATATAAACGACTATGGTCAATAATTAAATCACCGTAAAATACTGAAGTTAATTGCTGTATAAGCACACCATCAGTTGTGCTGCTTCCATAGCTTACATAAAAATCTGCATCGTCTACTTCTACGCGACCACTGCTAGAAATCGTCATCCGTGTTGTTGGGCTGCTTTCTCCATCCCCTGTAGTTTCAAAGACTATGCGGCTTGGCTTGTCGCCGGTCGCATGATTGAGATCAGCTTCAACAGCAATGCGACCACACCTTTCATACGAACCACCACCTTTGCTAAAAAATACTAATTCGCCAATATGATTGCCAGCGTTAGTTGATGAGTCATTACGGGCAAAAGCCAGCTGCCCACCCCCTTCAGTTACAAGCATAAGCTGGCGCTGAGCTACTGCACTTAAAGTTGTATCAGCCCCAATCAAGACTTCACCAGACGCATTAATAGAGACACGCTGTTCTCCATTAGTTGTAATCGCTATTTGATCCGCACCAGGTGAAAATATTCCAGTATTAGTGTCGGACCCAGGCAACAAGCTTGGTGCGGTTGCACTGCCTAGCGGAAAACTAACTTTGCCATTTGCGTTAATAATTCCAGTCGTTGTAATGGCCTGACTGCCAAAGTCAGGACTAACTTTTGTGCCAGCGATTGCAGCACTAGCATTAACGTCAGCATTGACGATCGTGCCGTCAGTCAACATCGTGCTAGTAACAGTGCCGGTGTCACCTGTCGTTACTACTGTTCCAGTAACATTTGGCAGTGTGATCGTGCGGTCAGCTGTTGGGTTTACAACCGTCAGCGTAGTTTCGTGATCATCAGCTGCTGAACCTTCAAAAACAATATTTGCATTATTAAAAAGTAAATCGCCGGTCATTGTGTCGCCGCTTGCATCAACAAACGTGCCGGACTCACTGCGCCATGCAGTGCCGTCATAAATCTTCAGTACATACGTTCCACCGGTTGTATCCAGCCACTGCTCTCCCTTCTCATTACCCTGCTCACCACTGACCGTGCCTGTGCCAGTTGTTGTGCCACTTGCGGTAAAGACAGTGCCGACCGTGTTTGCGGATGCCCCGACAGCTGTAAAATCTGACGTCCCAACCGTCAAGATCTTATAGATCGTATTAGCAACCAACGCTGTTGCAGCAGTACTGGCTGGAGAAACATTAGGCGCAGTTGAACCAATATGAACTGGGCCAACCTTGACTATATCGCCATTGCTGTCCTTAAAGAACAGACCAGGACTAGCAAGATTAGTGTTAACAGCAAGCTGTCCATCCGACATTGCGGTTGGCAGAGGACGCTTATTTGCTGTACCAGAACGCAGGTGCTGAAGAGCCATCCTTAATACCTGTTGCCAGGCCGGAAATTATGGCTCTATCTTACTCAGCCGTAATTACCGTCATCAAGCTGACTGGTCAAAGCAACCGTTCCAGTCAGATTAGGCAACGTCACGACACGATCTGCTGTTGGATCGGCAACCGCCAAAGTTGTCTCAAACGCATCAGGGCTGGCACCTTCAAACACCAGTGATGCGTTCTCATCAAGCAGCAGTTGACCACTGATCGTGCCGCCAGCTTTTGGTAATGCCAGTGCAGCCAAGTCATACGCTGTCTTTACGCCATTTGGTGTGGCAGCAGTTGTTGTACTAGAACTTGCAACGCCATCAGTTAGCTGCAAAACGCCAACCGCACTTGTCGTGCCAGTAGCAACTGAGATAACAGGCGTTACCGTTCCAGTTGCAACCTGTATTGGGGCGGTGCCAGTGACGCTGGTAACTGTGCCTGCTTGTTTTGCAACCCACTTAAGGCCGGTTGCTTCACTGCTATCGGCACTGAGCACATAACCATTCGTTCCAACACCAAGCTTGTCCAGCGTGGTCGTACCAGTAGGAACGATTAGATCGCCTTTTACATAAGAAGCAATCCCAGTGCCACCACGAGGTACGGCCAGCATTCCGCTGGTCAAGTTGGTGGCAACGCGACATTCGTTGCTTACCTCTTCAAGCGCTAGCTGTACGTTCGTACTGCCAAGGCTTGCTGCAGGTGAAAATGCAACATTATTAGCTGTTTGCGCCGTATATGTAGACGAAACATCGATCTCAATCCAGTTTGTTCCGTCTGACAAAAGGATGTCAGGCGGAGCAAGAGTCACCTGAGGCGCTGGCGCTGTGCCCGTACCACCGATGGCAACGACAAGATAATAATTTGAGTTATCCGAGCTTGGAGAAGGCAAAGCATTTCCAACACTTATTCCTAAGGCAGAGCCCTCACCGGTAACACTTGAGACTTGGTTTGTTGTTGCGTTATAAGTACCGGCAAGAATAATTGCACCAGCTGAAATACCAAGCGGTTGCCAAACGTTGCCGTCCCAGACAAAAAAGTTTTTCTCAAGCGGGTTATAAAATAACTGCCCCTTAAATTCAGCAGTTGGCAACGCTTCGCCAAATGTAGTAACAGAGCTGTCGGCAAGCTTGATGCCAGTGACTGCGCCATCAGCAATTCGAGCAGTTCCAAACTCACCTGTTGTTATTTTTGTAGCGTCAAGATCAGGGACACTTGATGTAGGCAGCGCACTTGCTGCTGTGACATGGCCTTGAGCGTCAAACGTAATTCCATTAACAGTCGCCCCAGTTACGGCATTGCTGTGATTTAACGTTCCGCTTGTGACCGCCAAGCCTGTTCCAGGCTGCATAATGCCTTTTGCAGATGCTGTTGCATCAGGCAAATCAGTTGGCAGCAAACTACGGAATGTTGGTGCGGCATCCGCTCCAGTAGCTGGGCCTGCAAATACACTTGCTGCAACTTGCGTGTCAAGCGACAGTGATAAATCAGTCGTAAATGCAGTCGGGTTGCTAACAACAACAGCAAACGGAGTTGACTCCGTGACTGTTATCGACTGAATACCAGCCTCTTGAGCCCAAGCTGATCCGCTCCAACGATACGCAATACTTGTACTGGTGTTATACCAAGCCTGGCCTGTGTAATCACCTGTTCCAGAAGGAGTAGCACTGCTGACAACGCAGGTAGCTTGATCACCAATCTTTGCTGCAGTGACTGAATCAGCGTGGAGCTTGCCCGTTGTTACCGAGCTAGTTCCAAGGTTTGCCTCAAGGACAATCCCATTTTCGAGCGTTGTTGCAAACGATCCAGTACCACTGCCTGCTACGGCCCCCGTCAATGTAATTGTTTGATCGCCCGTATTTGTCCCGCTACTGGTTCCGCTAAATACTGAACCATCCGTCCAAGTTCCGGCAGCAACAGCTAGATCTCCAAGACCTAATGTGGCGCGTTGGTCAGAGGCAGCCCCATCATTAAGTAAAGCTCGACCGGCACCAGTGCAAGCAATCTCTTCAATTAAACCGCCGCCTGCAGTGCTTCGACCAAGAATTACGTCAGTATTGGTTGTATTTTGGATCTTTTCATAAGTAACAGCATCTGATGCAATATTGACGTTCTGGACAATCCCTGAAGCAAGGCTTGTTGCAAAGGATCCAGTGCCTGTGCCTGTAACCGCACCAGTCAGCGTAATCGTCTGGTCGCCAGTGTTAGTACCAGAGGTTGTTCCACTATGCGTTCCCGTAAATGTGCCGCTTTGTGTAGATAAAGTCCCAAGACCAAGTGTTGTTCTTTGTGCTCCGCTGTTGGCATCATCAAGTAATGCGCGACCTGCCGCAGTACAACTAATCTGCTCAATTGTTCCTGCACCAGTAGTTGCACGACCCAAGAGGACATCTGTCGCAGTCGTGTCCTGCAACTTGTCGTAAGTGACCGAATCGGGAGCAATGTTTGTTGCCCCAACAATTCCCGCAGTAAGCGTTGTCGCAAAAGATCCAGTGCCAGTACCAGTAACAGCTCCTGTCAGCGTGATCGTTTGATCACCCGTATTAGTGCCAGAAGTTGTGCCCGAATGGGTGCCAGTAAACGTTCCGCTCTGAGTTGCTAACGTTCCAAGGCCAAGTGTGGTGCGTTGAGCTGCAGCGTCAGCATCATCAAGCAGTGCTCGACCAGCTGCTGTTAGCGAAAAAACTGCATACGTGTCAGACGCAGTCGCGTAAATGCCTTGGTTTGCAGCAGTCGTTAATCCTGAAATTGACTGCAGGCCAGCGTCATAAGCCTGGACATTTGTCCCTATTACTACGCCAAGATTTACCCGTGCGCTGGCGGCATTACTGGCTCCCGTTCCACCATCCGCAACAGTGATGTCTGTAATGCCAGTGATCGTGCCACTGGTAACGGTCAAGTTTGTAAGAGTTGAGCCATCAGCATTAAGCGTGGCAATCGTGCCAAGACCTAATGTTGTTCGCTGCGCTGCAGCACTTAAGTCGTCTAATAGGGCTCGACCTGCAGCCGTACAAACAATTTCCTCAATAACGCCAGCACTTGCGGTGCTGCGTCCCAGCAAACGATCGGTTGCCGTAACGTTCTGGACCTTGGCATAGGTGATTGCATCATCAGCAATCGACGCAGTGCCTAGCTTTGTCGTACTGCTTTGATCAAGCTTGTTTAGATCAATGGTGCTGACATCGATCAGGTCAAGACCAGCGTCAACAAGGTTTTTTACAGTAACCTTCTTGGTCTCAGAACCGCTAATGTCCGCAATAGGCAGAACGTCTACTGCTGCGACCCCAGCCTTGGACAGCTCGTTGAGCTGCGTAATTCTTTGGTCAGCCAAGGCTCAGCTCCTTATGCCAGGGGTACTTGCTCTCAGTTTAATCCGTAACTTCCTTCAACAGGAAATCAAGCGACTGCTCTTGGCGGATTCGATCGTCATCTTCTTTCAACAGATACTCGGCCAACGTTCCAACAACAAGCTTTAGCTCGCCAGTCGTCACAAAATCCAGCGTGCATCTAATTGCGTCGTCTAGATCAACTGAAACGCCAGAATTGGTTACGACAGCAGTAAGAGAGTAAAAAATGCTTTGCTCTGCTGGGTTTAATTCTTTATCGACCAAATAAAGAAAAAGATCAAAAGCACAACCCAAATCCAACCTTTGTATTAACTGAAGCATCAAAAGCGATGTTTCTTTTGTGCCGTCAGTTGCGTTGTTAAAGATGCACTCAATGCGCCCGCTGCCACTAATTAAGCCAGCATTGTATTGATTCTTAAACTTGTCAGAAAGTGCTGTGGTGTCAACTTGCTCGCGACTGGCGTTAAATTCGTAGCCCGTAACGTCGCCAAGAATGTTAGAGCCAACATCTCTAACAACAATGTTTACAGCAACAGAGTTTCCTGTAAACGCTTGCAACGCAATCTCGTTTTCACGATTATTGTTTACTGCGTCCGCAAAAGTCAAAAATAAACGCAATCCACCGGCAGCGTTAACGTTTACATAAGCGCTAAAAGTGTCTTCAACTACCCCAGAAGACCAGTTGGAGACTGGAATAAACAGAAGTTTGCGTGCATCAGTTGTCTCAATGTCAACCCTGTCTCCTGTAAAAAAGTTATCTATGCCATTTGCCGTTCCAATGCGGTTAAGGACTGTACTAATGTCGTCAAGGCCAATGGTCTCTGGTATCGAGCCCAGAGCTACACCCGCTCCACGACGCAATCGGACATTACCTTGGCTGCCAAGGAAAAACGTCATGAGCCAATAGCTTCAACAAAATCGCCGTCAACCGTAAAATTGATTGGGACGACACTTAACTCACCAGTCGAAATTGAGATACTTGCAGACGTGATGTAAGCGTTCAATTTAATGTTATCCGTGAGTTGCCCTCCAGCGTTTAGCTCCATAAATACACGATCGCTTGTTTCGATAGAACCGATTTTATGGATCTTTGACAGCAACGCTGTGAACTCGGTCAAACTTGCGCTTTCGCCTGACTCAAGTCGGTAATACATCAGGGTCGCACTGCCGGTGGCACCCTTTACGCCTGGGGTAAAAGTATTGCTTGTGCTGTCAATGGTGTTGGTGCTAAGCAGCTCAAGCGTGGTCTCAACAGACCAGTCACGAATCTTAGCGACACGCTTGTTGTTAAAGACCAGCGAGCCACTGCGTCCGGTGTAGAAGGCCATCGCTGCGCTGGGCTTAGAACATTGCTTTTATACTAGCTCACATCAAACAGCTCGGGCCTAAAGTCCGCAACACGCGCACGCTGCTCGTCGTCGCAGGGATACTCGATAGCTCTCACCGTTACTTCGCCCTCCTGATCCATTTCTACCTCCGTGATACGGAATACACGCTTCTGGCCTGACTTGACCCCCATCACATATAGATCTTTAACGTTATTACTAAGAGATGATGCAACGCCTCCTGAAACGCTTACCGCATTTCTGGTGGACACTTTCTTGTCGCTTTGATCATAAATTAGAAAGCTGTAAGTTCCATCTGGAATTTTGTCCTGCAATGGCGAGTTTAAAGCGCCCCCATCAGCAATGACCCCAGAGGAACTTCTGTCCCAGCTGTTAAGGCCGATGTCAACGTAAATAAACGCTCCAGGCTCAATTGGATTGCTTGTTGGAAAAGTCTTGAACTCAATGCCACGTCTAATGAATTTACGCTGATTAACAAGCATCTTGCCAAACAGAATTGCTTGCTGCCTGCTCGTAACAAAACCACTAGCGTCAAACGTTTCTCTAATCGCTTTTCCTCTAGCTGAGTTAGCTCTTTCAACCTGAACTGTTCTTTTGCGTTGAAAAACCGTTCCTTCGTATTCTTCTCTATAAACAACACTTGCTATCAAGTCTTGGGTGCTTGCTCCATAATCTAAAAACTCTTCCTTGTAAGAGTCTTCAAGAATATTACCTGTTGTGAACAATGCGGAAATGGTTAAAGCAATAGGACGGCCATCAGTCTCGGCTGCTCTACCGCTTCTCGTTACAGGCACTACGGGCACCAAAGTCTCCTTGCCATTTTTTCTTGCAAATTCAAGCAGGCTAAAAGGAGAATTGCTTACCCAGAACTCGCGCCAAGATGAATTATCGGCAATTACACAATCCATAAACAAGCCAACGCTTGCTGGTGTTTCGCCGCCTTGAGGATGAGCAGGCAGTTTATTGTTTTGGCAGAATTTTTTGGCAAGCTTAAGGCTGTCTTGGTCTAAAACAGCTGGTGGCGCGTATTTGCCAATTCCATTTTGTTTGTCAAGGACGGTGTCTACAAAAATGTCAGGGGCATAGCTTGTGCTTTTAGAAGATGGGTTATCAAAATCGTTAACTCTGTAACTTTTTTTACCTTCCTCCACGAATGCGGTCACATTGCGCAAGTCTTGAACATTTCGACCGGCAAACATGCTTAATCCAAACATTGAAAGGTCTTTATAAACTCCGCCTATGCTTTGTGTTTGCTGTTCAGTTACAGCCGTTAACGACATTTCGGGGCCATTCTCAAGGCTAAACTGAATTTGCGTGTCAGTGTTGACCGAGAATACGTCCCACTCATTTACAAGCTTAGGGCCACGCTCCTCAAGAAATTTGCTCAGATAGATTGTTTCTGAGCCTTTGAACCACACTCTCCCGGAATCAACGCCGTTTGACGTAGATCTTGTCTTTTCATTGCTATTTAAAATTACATACGTCCTTTGACCGTTTAAATTAATCTCGGAATTTACGTCATAGACAGGTTCGAGTTTAAAGGCATACCTGTCACGGCTTGGGGCAAGAAAATTAAAATCGTTGTACGCATCGCTCTCTGAAGCTTGGCGCAAAGAAAAAAGCACTGGATGTACTGTATAACTCTTGTCTGACCCTTTCTTGTAGGAAAACCTAAAGAAGGCTTGGCGTCCATGTATGCCGTTATCACCTCTTGAATATTTTTTTGATGCTTTCTCCTCGCCATATTTTTTCTGACGGCCAGATATTCGTCTAAACAGTTTTGATTTAATTGAGAACTTAACTTGATCAACTTCACTCATCGTTTCGTATGCCGCTGATTCTGCTTTTACTAAAGCTTTAACAAAGAAATGGTTGTCAGCTGAAGCTATGCAGTCTTCCCAGTTCTTCAAAACATCTTGGATTCGCTCAAGGCTATTCTGTTTTTTCGCCAACACTGACCTAAACCCTCGCTGAATAGCCTGTTGACCGATAGGGTCAACAACCTTTCTTTTGCCAGACAAGCCATCTATCCGGTCCTCTATCTGGGATTTGCCGCCGGAAGCAAACCTGTTATTTATAAGAGTGCTATAAAATATAGGGTCAGTTATCGGATCTCCGTTATCCTTTACATGCTCCCCTGGATAATCTTCCAGTTGCTCGATTATCCAATCTCTTTGTTCTTCTACAATCTCTTGCGTTCTAATTTGTATATCTTCTTTGATCTTTGCAATTCTTCTTTTTTTGTTTCGTGCGCTTTTTCTTGGCTGGAGACTTCCGTCTTTTGTGTTGGATGTCAATTTATTGCTGTTTATAAATCGCCTTGTGTTTCTGTTTCCCGACTGATTCTCGACAAATGTGCTCTCTCCTGCGATTGAACTTTTTATCTGGGGCGACCGGAACGTGTCGCTTTTTAGCTCTTTATTTACTTCCATAGAAGCATTTTCGACTTTGGCTTCAAAGTCGTCTAGTCTCTCGTTTAGGGCTTTAAGTGAGTCATTAGTGCCGTCGCCAACTTCTCTGTCGACTTTAAGTGCGCTAAAAATAGCCATAGGCAAACTTGCGCTAGGCTTGCCTGTTCCGTTATTAAAAGGAGATTTTTTAATACTGCCATTTTTATCTTTTTTGTCGGGTATGTATATCCAAGTATGAGCTATGGAGCCGGGGGGCCCTTTGTCGTACTCCCCTTTTCTTACTCTTCGTGCCAATCTTCTTGCCTTTTTTCTGTCGCTTTCTAGCTCTTCCACTAATGCCTTGGTACTTATAGTTGGTGGATCATCAAGAGCAGCCTTTTGTAATACTTTTGTGTACTCCATCGAACCTTCAGTGTCAATAGAAACAGTCCTTTTCTTGTCAAGTTCATCTTTCCATACGATTTTGCGTGAATCCCTGAAATTATAATTAAGCTTACAATGTCCTAGTTGAAATTTTAAATTAGCGAATTTAGCTTTGTTGTATTCCTCTTTAACTTTTTTGTCGACTTCTTGCTCTTGAACAGCATCTAGCTCGTTGCCTTCATCATCAAAAAGAGGCAATTCTAGATCTGCCGGAACTTCCTTGTCATCGTCAAATTTGTTTTGCAATATTTTCACATGACTTTCTAGTTTTTTCTTTTCATCCCTTGCCTCTCGGATGGGTGACACTTCATCGTATGGAGCGGTTGGGCAAAAGCCGCTCTCTACGCACCTAAACCTTGCGTTTACGTCATCATCATCAATATCTGTGGAGCTTCCAAAACTAATTAAACGAAATTTTGCAGATCCCAGCATATAAGTGCTTCCAAAGTCCAAAGCATTTACTGATTGACGGCGAAGATTAACAGCTAAAGGAACTGCCTCGTCATCACCACCGCCTGTGTAGCCTTTAGACTGAAATCTAACTATGATTTCCCTGCCTTCTTTGTATTGAAAGCTTGTACTTGTCCAGTCAAGTTGTTCCAGTTCAATTCCGTTAAGAGCATCTTGTTCTTCGCCTTCGCTATCCCTTGTCACCATCTCTACGTTGACGGGAATAGGGTCGTAAACGCCAAAAGATGATGAAGTCGTAGGAGAATATGCTTGGCTAAATCCTGCCGTTCCACCTGGGGCCGCAATTGTAACAACTTGGCAAACTGCTTGCCTCCCTCCACGCGACAAGTCTTGTGGATAAAAACTAAGATCACCTCTCTCAAGATCATCAAAAACTGGGTTCTTACCCCCGGCTGCGCTTTTATAGAACAAGAAGGCTGTTGCTGGGTCTAACTGATCAATAGAAAGAGAACCAAAAGCAGTTCTTTTGGTACTAAGGTTTAGTATTTCCGCCGCACCAAGCACAAACAGCAGTTGCATAAACTGCGATGAGCCGTAATTATCGACTGACGACCAAACCAAGGAGCCGCTGATACGAACTCCTCCCGCTGGATTATCGTCTTTGTTGGTGTAGACAAGGTTTACTGGGTCACCATAAGACGCAAGCTCTGGGGCGCTATTGAAACCAGAAGAAGGCGAAAAACGCTGCTGTCTTGTCCTCCTTTGATTGTCAGAGCCAATATCCGGCATCTTTGGCTTGGGAGCCAATAGAGCCGCTCCAACCTGAAACAGGGTGCCAACAACCGTTAATACGATTGCAACCGTTGCAAGTTCGTTTCTAACGTCAAGAGCAGTGCCAGCTTTCGGATCTTTATATTCTTGCTGGAGCGCAACAAACTCCAGGTACTCTTCCTTGCTTACCCCCAGTGCTTCAATCAGCTGGTACTCATAAGGAAGCAGTCTCCGATTCATCAGTTCAACCAGAAATAATGTGCATTAACGCGCTCTACTGGAACGCAAACAACTTGGCCACCAGGAGCAAGACAGATCAAGCCCTGATCAGTCACCGTTCCAAGCGCAGCGTTGTTTGGCTCAACAAGCAAAGCAGCAGCACCAACTTTTGGTATCTTAAGCCGCTTCCCGCTCTGAAGTAACCACCGAGCCATCTGACTTGGTTTAAGTGTTTCAGACGAGTAGAGCCAGTAAACCCAACAAAACTGCTCTGTGTAGTCCGACAAACCAAGCCGTGAACGGATTTCACAAAGCAGCTGAAAGCAATCAGTCTTATTCCGTCCGTCTGCTGGGTGTGCGCCCCAGCAATACTCCAAGCCAATTAAGTCATTCATCGCAATGACAAGCTTGATTCAAGTGGCAAGATGCCAACGTTTCTTTCCGTCAGAGTGCTGGCCGGAAAGCCTCCTGCTACACCATCTAAAGCAGATCGAAAACGAAGCTCAATCGTGTCATCACTAAATGCCGCTCCAATTCCCACGTAATATTCTTCCGGTCCAGTGCTGGGGATACCACCACTAGCCGTAATGAATCTGGTACACAAGAGCAATTTACTTAATCTATTGCCGTCGCCTTCTTCTACAAGACGAATTGCGTACTCACTGGCTGGCAGACGAATAGTAATTTGCTGGTTGTCTGCATTCAAACTAGACACGCCTCCTTCTGCCTCAAACGGAGCAAAACTATAATTAGCACCTTTAAAGCTCTTAGTTTCTTTTATAAAATAATTTTGGTAGTAGCGAGTGCTGCCTTTGCTGGGTTCAATTTTAATAAATTGGCAAATTCTTATTTGGCTATCCATTACGCATTGATCTCCCCAATAAGCTCAACAGAGACATTGCTAAGCCCTGCTTTCACGCTTTGTACTTCGGGAGGCTTAGCGTAGCGCCAGCGCACTTCTGGACTCTGTGATGCGCTTCCTCTAAAATAGTTTGCAGTATCAGTACCCATTCCCCTGATTAGTCCTAGACCTAAATTAAACTTATCAAACGTGCCGTTGGCATCGCAATAATGATCTAAAATTTCTTTAACTGTTCGTTGGGTTCCACCAAGAACTGAAACATCATCGCCAAGATTTTTAAACTGTAATTTCATTCGATACTCCGTCTTCTTATTGCCAAATGCGCGACGTACTGTCGCACCAGACATTGATCTATACACCTTGCTCGGCAAGTCACCCATTGTCAGGTTCCTTGATGACGGAGTTATGTCTGGGAACGTTGCTGCCATTAGCGAAGACCGATTCGGGTTCTAGTTCTAGGACTATTCTGCATCTTATCTAAGGTCATGTTCATACCTCGTTTTGCTCCGTCATTAGACGCTTGCTTACGAGTGACTGCCATTGCAGATTCAAGCTGCTCACGGCTGACGTATTCCGTTCCACCAATACTGGTTGTCTCGAAGCTGAAGTTCATTGATGCTGCGCCGCCTGAAGCAGGTGAACGACCCATAAGGGAGCGCATATCCTCATTACGCATGACACCGCCTGATTGCCCTGGAACGAATAGCTCTGGGCCACGCTCTCCAATTAGATAAGGCTGACCGCCTTTAACAGGACCGCCGTTTGCGGCAGTGCCTACAGGCCCAATACCTTGGTCTATTCCGCCAATGTTTAGCCCTAAACCTGTTTGGACAGCTCCACCAGGCATCGTTGGGGAAGGAATAGTTCCACCACCACCACCACCACCAAAGCTTGGTCCTCCAAGTGCTTTTAGCACTGCCTGCAGAGCAATCATTGTCAGTTGTTTGACAATAATTTCAGCAGCCATAGCAACAAAGCTTTCGCCAACGCTCTTCAACATGTCCGCCAAAGCTTCTTGCGTTGTCTTGCTTCCGTTTATGACCCCTTGGAATGCCGCTCCAAATGCAGATCCAACATTGTCAGCAACGGCAATAGCAACGTTTCCAAGTTTCGTCATCTCTGTCAGCTCGCCTTGTAGCTGAGCAACTCTGTCTTCAACAGTTTTTCTGTCAGAGGTATCGCTCTTGCCTGGCCCTTTAGCGGCTTCACTTTCTATTGCTCCTTTTTGTTGCTTTAACAGATCAAGCTGTTCTTGCAATGCTGTCGTCGTGGCTCCATTTGTCTGCGCTCTAGCAATATCAAGTTCCAGTAATGAAATTGCCTCAGTCTTTTGGTTTAATAACTGTTCAACCTGCTTGTTAAATTCAACAATTCTCTTTGCCTCAGAAGGCAATACCCCTTCCATCAACAGACGGTTGTACTCTTTAGACGCTGCAAGACTTGCTTCTTGACCTTCGCGTATGCCCTTGATTGGGGCTACGGCGCTTCTAATTGCTTCTGCTTGTTTTCTAGCCTGCGTTGCCTCAAGATTAGCAAGAGCAGTACTTCTTATTTGATCCGCTAAAGATCTTTGCTCTGTTGCAGAATCTTGGTTTTTAAGCTTGGCAATTCTTTCTACAGTTTGTTCATATCTTGCTTCTATTCTAAGTTTTTGCGCCTGTTGACTTCCAGCGACTCTGCTTTGCGCTAACTGACGTTCCAGACTGGCGGTAAAATTACGAGCTTGCTGCTCTTGACGCGCAAGCTGCTCGGCTTGCTTGGCAAGCTTGCTGGCTCCGCTTCCTAATTTTTTGTTCTTTGCTTCCTGCGCTGCGACAATGCTGTTAGTAAGTTGTAAGTTCTGGTTGTTTGCTTCAATTCTGTTTTTATCTCGCTGAAGCCCTTCGACTGCTAACGTGTTGCTATCTATTGAGTTATTCAGGCGTTTCTCTTCAACAGCAGCAGATAGCTTGTTGTCGTTAAGTTGCTGTGTTTTGCTTATTATTAGCCTTTTATTTGCAACAACTGTTGCATCCGTCAAGTCGTTATTACGTTGTAAGTTTTTTCCTGTTAGCTCGGTTATTTCGTTTTCAAGCCTTAAAGAGCCGACGTCTGTAGTGGCTTTTAGTTGCTTGGCCTGTTGCGCTAGCTTTTGCGTTGGGGTTAACTCAGGGGCTTGCCGCTCAGGCTTAGGCAGCATTGATAAGCCTTTAAACGCAGCCTGCGCGATTCCAGGACCGCCTGGAGTTAATTGAGTAAGAGCTGCATTCCTTATCAATTTAGGAATGTCAAGAGTTACATCTTCGCCTCCAGGGATTGGTACTTTAATATTGCTAAGCTTAGTCAAAGTCCCTGCTAATACATTTATGCCTTGCGCGGCCGCTGTCAAAGCAGGTAGAAGTTCTGCAATTAAAGCTGATTTAAAGTCACTAATATGCTGCTGCGTTTGCTCCTGGGCATCATCTAATGCCTGCAGCTGAGCCACAGCATCTACTCCTAATTTTTCAGCAACTGTGTCTAGGAGTAAAGCTTGTGCCTCATAAGCTTTGCCTGCAGATTCAAGCTGTTGTATCTGTAGGGCAACTGAACTATTTACTTTTATTCCCGCATCTCCTAAAGCAGTAAGAGCAGCGGTTGGTTCGCGCAACGAACTGCTTAGGGTAGTGATACTGGTTATTACCTGATCAACAGCGGCACCAATTTGCGTACCAACGAGGCTTAAACCAAAACCAAGTTGCCCTCCAGCGAGACCTCCGCCAAAACCACCCAAGCCACCACCAACAGCAGCAGCAGGCCCTTGCCCAAACAACAGCGGGAATGCACCGCCAATGATTCCGCTGCTAATTGCGTCATTACGCTTTTTCCTGCCCGCAGCAGCTCTTCCAGAATCTTCATTGGCAATTCTTTTTTCAGCTCTTCTTACGTCTGCAGCCGCTTTTAGTCTGGCCTTGACGCGTCGGTCTAGCCTCTTGTCAAAATCTGCTTCAGCTTTTTTGTTATCAGAAATACGCTTTGCAATCAGCTTGTCAGCAGCCTTACCCTCAGCTGCGGCCTGCTTAGCTATTTTGTCAAATTCAAGATCTAAGGTACTCCGTATATTTTTAGCTCGAATCCCAAAGATTGTTGCTTCATTCTTTTTGGCGAATTGAGCTACTTTGTTATAACTGTCGATAGTTGCTTTTCTGTTAGCTTCTTGCTGTGCCGCAAACTGGGCTCCTTCTTGCATTATTAGTTTCTTCCTAGCACTTTCCTGCCCTGCTGCTCTACTAAAGCCTTCGGGCTCTCTAGGGCCAGTCTTGGCAGCAACTTTTATGTCGTTTAATTGCTCTTTTAACTGGGTCGATAGGCTTAATCTCTCTCGTGCAACTGCAGTTGATTTTTCATCAAGGGCGAGAAGAGAAGCTTTAAGCTTTGCCTGATCACGCAATTGCTGCGAAAGTCGCTCAGCTACAGGAGAAGAGGCAAAGGCTGGGTCGCCTTGCCTGCCTGTGCCAGCAGGAACTTGAGGACCAAATTTTTCTGCAGAAAAACCAGTTGGCCCTGGAGAAACAGTGCGTGCAGCTGCAGTTTGTGCCGCTCTAGCTTGAGCAAGAAGACTGTTGCGTTCTCTTAGCTCGTTGTTATATTCCCTTTCAGTTCTTATTAACGTATTTATCGCAGTACCAAAAGCGTCGGAACCGCGAGCTGCATTGTTAAATGCCTGCCTTGCGTCACTTAAAGTGCCAGAAAGGGCTTTAAAACTTACAGCAGTTAAATTTCCTACGCTATTTATTTCTTTAGTTATTTGATCAACAGCTTCGCTAGTCCGTTTTATTTCGTTCTGAAGATCTTTTAGCTGCCTTGCGCCGCGTACAGCAATCTCAATCTCAGCTCTATAGGCCACGACGGTTCCAGCGCACTGCGATGCCTAAGTTTAACGCCTACGCCGTGCCTTATCCATTTCCTTCTGCTGCTCGTCATTGATCACGCTGAAATAGGCGCTCCAACCAAGCAGTTCCTCTGGTGTCATTGTGGCGCGAACCTCTGACAAGCTCATGCCAAGCTCTTTGGCAACGCCAAATTGCAGCATGAGCCAATTGTCCTTACGAAGCTCCGCGCTTAGGATTTTGGGTCGATTGCCGCTTCGTCTTCACCTTCGCTCAGCACTCC
>Ga0181419_1000236_pt1 | contig 18834 bp, 25 predicted proteins | sample 42SPOviralmetaG_FD_130144 | JGI IMG/M metagenome (GOLD analysis project Ga0181419, IMG submission 130144) | Marine viral communities from the oligotrophic San Pedro Time Series (SPOT) site, San Pedro Channel, CA, USA - 42 SPOT_SRF_2013-04-24 | ecosystem: Environmental > Aquatic > Marine > Strait...
ATGGTAAGCGCGCGAGTTGGTTCAAGGATAATGCTCGAGAGCGTCGATTGACAGTAGAGATGACCCGACAACCAAACGGCGAGTATTACGTTCATTCAGCTAAGGCGAACTACAAGGTAGGCGGTAAGAGTCAGAAGGTCCGAGTTAACAATCGACTATTCTCTCGGGAATTGCAGACTTCTCGTATTACTACTCACTAATTATCCTTTCTGGATAATATCATAATCAAGCTGGAGGGATTATTCTCTCCAGCTCTTTTTATAATCTCAACTAATAGAGAGGTAAGTTGATCAGGTTGCTCATCTTTATCTATGGTAGTAAAGTGAAAGTAAAGTGAGAAAAGGTGTTGACGTTTCCGGAAAAAGCCGCCATAATGATTGGGATGAATAAGATAGAAGATTTAGAGATTGGAATGAATGTCATGATCATTAAAGATGGTGAGTATCAGGATTCAGGATATGTGATTGATATTCTCGAGAATGAGATTGTCTTTCAGGATGGAGAAGAAGGCTTCTCGTATGAGAGATCTGAAATTGATGGATTCTTTCAATTGGCTCCTGCAAGACAGACAGCATAATAAATGAGAAATATCTGGCATCAGGAGTTGCCAGAACCGCAGGTTGGAGCCATAATATAAGGAGTAAGTGAGAAATATGACACTCGTAAAAATCATCACAATGACACAGTCGCAACGGGAAGAATCAGATCTCCAAGCTGGGGACGAGATCGAAGTTAACACAAAAAGATCAACGGCCGTTGCATACGGACGGTCGTCAGATCGATTCCCGGACGGATGGGAGATTGATTTTAACTACAATCAACTACAGTTTCTCGGGGATGAGGATGGAGACGGTGAGGATCTAAATTCTCGCGATTGGAATGGATGAGAAATATCCGGAAAAGGTGTTGCCGTATTCAGCTCTAGCCGCCATAATATATGAGTTGTTGGAGATATGAGCAAATTAAGAAAGACATTAGATCGGATTAAAGAGGAGGCCTACCAGGCTGGATTCAACGATGGCCGCAAAGCTGGTATTACTCTCGGGATTGAGATGGGTATTCAGCATGCTGGAGAGGTGATGAGCGCAGAGCTGCATCGGTTCAAATATCCAGAAGGGCATGAAGCACGATGGAATTACAAAGTGGACAGTCTGCGTCCTGATGATAATTCAACGTTCGAATTCACTTATGAACGGTATGAGGATCGCGTCAAAAAGCGCGAATCTGCAGCATCAATGGCATCTAGATATTCAAGGAAAAGGGGGAGTAAAGTAAAAGTAAAGTGAAATAATTGAAAAAAGGTGTTGCCGTTTCCCGAGCTAGAGCCGATAATATATGAAGTAAGTGAGAGAAAGAGAGAGAAATATGCTAAAAACGATAGAAGAAAATTACGAGAGAGAATTATCAGATAATAAAGCTGCAATCGAGATTGGTGATATACGAGCTGATGAATGTATACCATATCAATTAGATGAATTCGAAGAGATTGTTGATATAATTCGTAATGTAAGAATTGATGCAAGAGGAGTAACCAGATTACAAATGGCATTAGAAATGTTAAATGATTTGAGTTATGTTGCTGGTTTGAACGGAACCCGATAAATTATAGAAAGAGTATATTATGTCTAAAACTACTACCCCTAAATTATCATTCAATAAAGAAGAAGTTGCCTGTTTAGAATCTATTATAGAAGAGCATATCGATATGATAGAAAGTGAAGCTAATTCTATAGAAGAATTAGATATAGAATTAAGAGAAGATTTAAAAGAATTCCATGATATTCATTATAAGATGTTAAAGTTTTTTCGAGTAGTTAAAGCTTATGAATATCAGGTTGCGAAATAACAGTTGCACCTCTCTGGAAAGCCACTATAATATATCTTATGAACGCTGATTGCGCTATGAAAATGACAGAAAAAGAAACAATGAAACTTAATGGATGGAAACGTTGGAATGCATTGATGAAGATGCTCCGAGCTATCCATCGCGAAATTGAACCTCTTAAACAAGAGAAACGTAACGCACAACTTTAAACCTACAACCAAGAAAGAAATTAATATAATGAAATCAAAGAACCCCGCCCCAGTACTAACATGTCAGATCTCTGGTCAAGCCAGAAAAACCTCACATAACTATCTCGCATCTAAAGCAGCACGCTTAGGTGTAAGTAGTGATTGGTTGCTTAATAACTATGTAAGCAAGTATGTATGTTCTCAACTCAGAGCTGGTCGTAATGTAAATGAATTGGTAGGTGATCGTCCTCCGTTCATGGGTACCGATGAGCAATTGAAGGAGTTAGTTCAGAAGAATAGTAAGAGCCGTGTAACTAACTTCTGGTTTGAAAGCGGTACGTACAAGACCGCTAAGCCTACTCCTAAGAAGAAAGAAGAGAAGGTACAATCATTAGATGATGTTGTACAAGTAACAGCTGGTGAGAGTACGTTAGAGAAGATTGTTGAAACTACTCCTGCACCTGAACCAGCAACGTTCGATGAAGCATTAGCTGAGCTGAGTGAGCTGAGCTGAGCTGAAAATAATCAAAAAGATCAGTTGCCGAAATCTGCAGAAGCAGCCATAATGATTAAGATGAATAAGGAAGAAGCAGCAAACATTATCCGAGATATCGTTCAGCAACATATTTTTGACTTAATAGATATTGATGGGGAATGTGAAGACAGAGAAGATATTGAAAAGGCTCTAGAAACTCTTACTGGTAGAAACTAATATATATATTATGACAAAATCATTCACTAAAAAAGATATCAAAGCTAAAACTATTACTGACTGGAACCACTTCAATTGTAAGTTCTTACCTAATGATAAAGTTATGGTTAGTAATACCATTAGTAAGAGCGGTCACTATGAGAGTAAACGTCTACAATCCTTTGCTGGTCAAGTAGGTAGAGTGTTTGCTGCTTCTACTCCTGATGGTAAACATATGAGAGCGTTTAACCGTCAATGGACTAAGTACTATGTCGAGTTTAGTAATGGTGAAGTAGGTGGGTTTGATTCACTTAACCTTAATCAGATCTAGTTCATTATTAAATAGATAGAGTAGAGAGAGAGTATAGAGAGTACTCTCTCTAGCTCTCTATATAGAGCGGTAAGTACGAGAATTTGTTATATATAGAGAACCGGTAAAAGGGGGCAGAGCCCGCATGCTAAATTTTTTTTGCAAAACTCTGCGGAGTTCTTATAATAGGTTTTTGTTAGTTAGCACGTCGACCGAGCAAGTGAACGGAGTGGTCTGCAAAACCATCAATGCAGGGAGCGTTACCCTGGACGTGCTCCAATGTTTAGATAAATAAATAATAGATATGAAAGATTACTTAATAGCATGGGCAGTAACTATAGTCCTAACCGTAATAGGTTTATTCGGTTGTGGATTTGTTGTAGGTATTATAATGGGTCTTACCGGTAACGCACAAGGTATAGACAATCTTGAATCAGCTAGTTGGTTTAATATATTAGTATTCATTACTATGGTAATTACTAACTTTTTGGCATTTCAATTCGCAGTTAAAAAATTCGTAGTTGACAAGTATTAAATAACTATATGGCTAATCGATCTGAAAAACATCCAGAGAACGTAGATGGTATGTATTACGTAGATGAGCAATGTATAGATTGTGATCTATGTAGAGAAGAGGCACCTAACAATTTTACTAGGCAAGAGGAGGAAGGATACTCGTATGTATTCAAGCAACCAGAGAATGGTCTAGAAAGAGCTGATTGTCAGACTGCTTTAGACAATTGTCCAGTAGAGGCAATAGGTAATGACAAGTAAGCCGCCATGTTCTGACAAGCCTGTAAATCCATTTATTATATTAATAGCAATACCAATAGCTATTATATGTACGATATACATGTATCTAAGCAATTTAAAATTGTATGGTACTAGTATTAAGAAAGATAAATGATTAAATACTTACGTGACCTTCGAAGAAAAGATTCTCAAAGAGTCGAAAAGTAAAGAAGCTAAACTCTTGCGCGCTGCAAAGAAGGCAGTAAAAGAGCCAGATACAGGAGTTAAGATTCTCAAGAAATCCGCCTATTACGTTATACGTGACTGCGCGAAGATTGCAGAACTTTACTTACCTCACTTAATATATTCACAGATCAAGAACCCAATACAGATGTTAGAGGGTGTGTTTATTAGATCTGAGGTTTCTGGTTTTGTATCCCGGGCAAAGAAGGATTTAGTTACCAATCAACTATTAAATTTGATAGTATTAGATATAAAGAAGCAGAACTTACTAGAGTCAGCTACTACAGCGCCTCCACAGATTCTAGAGTTCGAAGATGTAGAAGAAGATGATATATATGGTGACTACGACTCTGAACCGGTATCGGGTGATATCGAAACTGAAGTTGTAGTTGAAGTTGAAAAAGATACCTTACAATTATTACTCGATGCATTCAAAGTCACTAACTAAACACGATTACAAATGTTATTACATGGATTTAGCGAATATGCTAATCTATCACGGCTCCGAACTATGCACGGCTGAAGGGCCGGAAGCTGTCCGGAAGTTAAATGAACAGGCGACGAAAGAAGCCAGAAAGTTCATTGATAGAGTAAAACCACCCACTGTAACCAAATCGCCACCGGATTTATCCAATGTCAAAGAATACAGATCAGCCTAAGATATGTAGAAATTCTCATTGCTTTGATGATACATGCAAAGGTGAATGTCTAGACTGTGAACCATTATCTAGAACAGAAACCTGCTTATCCGAAGATGGTGAATTCACTCAATACATACAAGCATCCTCTCTAAGGCAGAAACGCGTAAATGAAATGACTATTGGCGCTAGCTAGAGATAAAGCTTGACTGTTTCTTATAAATAGCTATAATAAGTGGAGTTATGGCAGTAAAAATGCGAATTATGGTTAATCGGAATAAATTCGAGATTAAAGTGAGAAACTATGAAAAATTATCTAAAGCCAAGAGTCTTAATAAGATTCAACACAGGATCCAGAGCGCACAGACCCAAGAAGGGTAAAGGATCATATATCCGGAAAAAACTAGTTGATAAAGAATAAGAGACAGTCTATAATAAAGGAGTTATGAGAATAAACGATAAGAACGTAGCGCTTCAAGACATTAACGAACACTCAGCAATAGCAGTAGAAGGTGTTCATCAGATTACAAGCAAAGATGAGCTTTATACTAAGGCTGGTCTAGATTATGAGGTCGAGCAGGTGAGTCTAGGTGAAGCGACTGGAAATGATAATTTTGATAGGTTTTACGGATTGCGTAATAATAAGACTGGTCAAGTCTATGCAGTTACTGGTAGAAAGTATACTCCGATTCAGAATCACGAATTAATTGATGCATTTGACGAAGTTCGTAAGATGTATGGTGCAAAGTATAAAGCAGCTGGTGTTATGCGCGGTGGTAGTCGAGTTTGGGTACAAGCAGAGTTACCTAAGGATTATACGTTTGAGATCCCTAATCGTAAAGGAGATAAGATTAATTCAATGCTTACAATGTTGATCGGACAAGACGGGATTGTATCAAATTGTATTTTTCCGACATCAATGCGAGGTGCATGTAATAATCAGTTTGTAGCTATGACTAAGGAGTCTACTCGAGATTATCGAATTCAGCATTTCTCTAACTGGGAGAAGCGTCTAGACTTAGTTAAAGAAATCTTCGCTAAGAATATTAATAGTCTTAAGAACATGTACAAAGATTTTGCGAAACTTGATAGTCAAGTTATTACAAAAGAAGAGTTGTATAATTTTCTCGGTGAAATGTATCCAATGAAAGATACGGAAGATCATAAAACGTTTCAAGTGCAAAACGACGTAGCTGCTCTATTCTCACGAGGTGCTGGTAATCTCGGTAAGTCCCGGTGGGATGCATTTAACGCTGTAACAGAATATGTTGATCACCATCAGCATGCTAATCGGATGACAAATGCTATTGAGAATAAGAACCATGCATATATCCAGAATCGAATTGGTAGTTTGAACACACCAGGTGGTCAGATGGATCGATTCAAGCGTAAAGCATTAAATCTGCTAACTGGTACTACACGGTTCCAGAAACCAGTTGTAAAAGAACCGGAAATCGTGCTTGTAGGTTAATTTCTCCTCATCAAACAACAACATAGAGAACCCATGGGAAACCATGGGTTTTTCTATCACCAAATCTTATATTAATGGGGTAAACAAATAGGAGAGACTCTTTCGGAAAAGCTAATCTTTAGTGGTCTATTGTATGATATACTTGACTAAATAATTATATGCTATCGATAGAATTGCATGCTAAACAAGCCGTAAAAAAGTGGTTGCGTGATAATGATATCGATATTCGTATCATCGAAAAATGTACAAACATACTTCTCAATCAAATTCGTAAATTCAACAAATGGACATTTCCCGAGATTGAGATCAAACGATATAAGAACATAAACAGTAGTGGTTATTATTTTGGTTGTGACGAGCTCTACTTGACTGGAAATCTAGATCAAAACGGATGGAGTAAAGAAAAGAAATTTGATACATTTGTAAGTCACTACCTTCATGAGCTCAGACATTGGATACAAGATAACATACTAGGAGTATCTGAGGATAAGTTAAACTACACAGATGAAGATGCTGAGAAAGACCGACCAACATATGTTAAAAACAAATGGGAGGTAGACGCTAGACGCTTTGAGAGAAAATACAAGAAAGAGTTTATTAAACTGTATCACCTTCTAGAGAAGTTATCCGATAAAAAAGATTCGCGTTAATTTTAAATATACTATTGCTCTAATTAGTATACGGGTAAATATTATTATGACATTTAATCAACAAGTACTTTTAAAACATGAGCATGGTATTACTGCTCAATGGATGGCTGATGACTATTCTAATATGGCCATTGCGACATATCAACAAGAACCGGGATCTGGTGTTGATGTAAATGGTAATCAGGTTAAAACTAATAAATGGGTTATGGTTAATTGCTCTGGTCCTTGGACAGGTATGAGCGAAGATGGTAAGTCATTAGTTATTAATAGTAGCTTTGAAGAAGAGCGACAATTTGTATCAGGAGACGCTACAGTAATTCTAACCTGTCTTAACGCAACAGCTGGCGGAGACAAAGCATTAGATGGTCTCTGGTCAGCTCAAAAGATTGGGTTTTAACTTGACGTTTTTTCTAGCTTTCATATTATATTAAATATGGAATGCATTTGTGGTAGTAAAGTCGAACCTGCGAGAGTTGAGCTTGGTTTTAAGATCTGTAAGTCATGTGCCTTTAATGGTCGTGGTGTATCTCGTAAGAAAGGTATTATGGTATTCGGTCATAAGACCGGTGGAGATTGTCAGGTAGTAAGTCAAGAAAACTTTGCGGATTATAGGAGACTTAATCCATATAGTAAAGTTTCCGGTAGAGGATCTGGCGTGCATGTTGTATCACCTAAAGCTAAATAATTATATGAACCCTTCAGAATTCGAAAGAACAAAACCTAGACAAACATACGCTCAAATTGATGGTATGATTAGTAAGTACCGGAACATAGTAAATGAACATACTATAGCAGGACAAACTCTAATTATGGAGAGTAGTGACAATGCTAGACACTATATGGCACAAGAAGTAGTTGCTGATCTTGAGCGATTAAAAGCGGTGTTTTTGTCTGGTCAATGAGAAACATATATGTTTATATACTCCTCAGTTTAATTAGCTGGGGAGTTCTTTTTCTCTTCGTATATGGTTTCTTATGGTTGATTAGAACCACTTTTTAAGAAATATTAATTTCTTTTGCAGTGTCAAAGTAAGGAGTTATTTTTTGTAATTCCTTACTTACTCTTTCTTCGATCTTATCTTTAAGCTTCTCATCTTTAAGCTCAGTATTAACAATATTAACTCTATAATCATTGTTAAGCTTCTCAGGGAAACTAAACTTAGATAATTTATCAATAGTATCAATATAAGTTCTTTGACCAATAGGGTATGACCATATTAGATCTTTGTCTCCGATATGATAGTTATAATGAGCTAACATATCGAAATAGGACATTGTTTTATTGTAGAGTTTGAATCCCTTTACCTTAGCATTATTAATAAAATACTTCTTAGGTTGTTGTAGTCTATTCGCTAAGGTAAGATAAAACGGAGTACTAACTGCACCGACATATAAACCAGTTCCTAAAACATTATCAAGAGCAAATGTACCAGCTGCAAATATGGTTTTCTGATACAGTCTACCATTCACAAACAGCTCCATATACCCTTTCCTTACAGAGACATTAACAAAGAAATAATTATAACCAGGATTAATTGTTGTTAAGTCAAAATCAATTTCGCTCTTTACTTTAGATATTACTCCAGTAGAGGAATATTTAGGTTTCGTTTTAAGTAAGACTTTTATACGTTTTTTATTAGCTCCTATGTTACGTAAGTAATAATAGGATGTAACAGATTTAGTTAACTTTAAATTACCTAGGTTTTTCTTACCATGACCTTCACTGAAAAATTTCCGGGAACTAATTATTTGTAGCTTATCATTTAATTTTGTTAGTCTAAACCCGTCGTTAAACTCTTGTATGAGCAGAATATATTTCTTGTAGACTCCATCTTCAAAATCACATATAATATCCATATATGTTTGATGGTGAGGTAAATTATTAATATCACAAAACTCTCTAGTACGCTTGAGCTTGCGATTCTCATCTAATATAGAAATGATATTATTATCATGTAGAACAACAATATTGTCATCGTCGTCTATAATTACCCCATTTACTTTTGTCTTAATACCTAAACCAGCTTTAATTTTATTATCGGTAGATCCTTTTTGTACAAAGTTTTGAGTATTAGATAAGTTGTTAAAATCATCTTGTTTAATAGTAAAAATATTACCATTACTATCAATACTAATTTCATTACCATACCCGTTCTGAGAATCCACTTCATAAACAGTAGTACCTTTATTCCTTCTTACAATTTTCCCTTTTTTACCTTTTGTGTTAGCAGTAACGCTTGTTGTTACTGTATTGGCTTTATTAGTATTATAATTATAAGTGAAAAAATTATTTGTAGCAGATACAGGGTTAAATAATACATGTAATTTATCTTCCCCTACTTCAAAGTCATCTATGATTGCGTCAGTGTCTTTTAAATTTTCGATTTTACTAATAAGATTATTGTTACTATTAAAGACATAGATTATATTATTCTCACCAAGAACATAAAACTCAGAGAAGTTATCTTTTCTTCCTATAGCTTTTATATTAATTTCACTCACTCCGTCCATTAATACTATTTCATCATAAACTTCAAAATCATTATTTAAAAATAATAATTTACTCATACGTCTTGATTTAGGATTTTGTACAGGGAGAATAATATTTGGAGTGATTAAGTCTGTATTGAATATACCAAAACCTTCCTCGAAATAATTACCAAGTATTTGATATGCAAATGGTAGATTATTATCCCGGGTATGTAACCAAAAACTCGTACTAAAATCTCCTACTGTATCTGTTTTAATTCTACCAAACATCTCACCATCGAGATTAATTTCATCGTCATTTAACACCTTATCTACTGTTTGAGGTACTCCTTTATAGTTTATATACTCTATAGCAGATGCTTGATTGTATTGAGTATTGTAAGCTTGAAATAGTTTGTCGTAATCCTCTGATCCTATATGATATACCATATAGTCATTATTTGGTTCAAAGGTAAGACTAGACGACACGTCAAAAGTTTCAGTTGTACTCACAGGAGATGAGGTTGATGAGGTTGCATCTGCAGCTGTAACAACTTTATAATATGATGTAGCAGATAATGCAGCAGTAAAGTTTTTAAGATTAGGATTATAATACCTATCTACCCATTTCGTATCACCATTATTATTACCAGACAACCAACTACACAAATAAGTAGGATCAGTCTCTCCACTGTAGTTATTGTTCTTAATATCCATTCGACGCTTGAATACTTTATCAGACATTAACGGATTGTCTCCTGGGACAGCTCCTAGGTTCTGTAACTTAGAGTCTTTAATATTCAATACTGTGTATGGCGCTATTGAACTAGGGGTTGTAAAATATGTTAACTTATTTGGTTTAAACGCAACGTCATATGTACCTATGTTGTAAGATACTCCTATTTTATCTAACCCTGTTTGTTGGTTTGTTCCTGCATGAATCTTTTCATATACACGATTCAAATAACTAGGTTCTGAATTAAAGTGATTATTTTTAGCGTAATATTCGTGTAACGTAGCTTGGTTTTTAAGCGGGAATAAATCTGCATGTACTGTGTTAGTATTACTATTCTTTTGTGAAAGGTAGTTATAGTTGTTACTATAAACAAAATAATTATTACTTATATACTCTGTTACTGTAGAAGTGTTGAGATCTACTGTATCAGTATTGAAAGAGGATGCATACTTAACGAAACTATTTGGTAGGTGTTTAAATTCTTTTGTTAATTCGAATCTATTAATATCAAATATACAGGTACTAAGTTTTGCCGCATCGTTGTAAAATATATTTATAGCAGAGAAACTAAGGACATCTCCGTTAATACATAACCTACTATCTTTACTTGATAGATCTGGAGTTACGTTAGAAAGAGCAAGTTTATTATTTTCTAAGTTATATCTAAAAGTTGGTATATTAGCAGAAACAGCGGAGTAAGGAGTAAACCAAGCAGCTGTATTATTCACTTCTGCAGCTGTTAAGTAATATGTATTTGAGTTATATTGTTGAGTTACAATTATTCTGTCTTCTGGTGGTAAATATTGATCTGCGTCTCCTGATAAAACAGTACTGTCTGTAGATTTTTTGATCGCGACTGTTGTTAAGGTAAATGTAAAAAAGAAATTAGTACTTAAATTACTAAATTCTGAAGACGCTACAAATACCGAACTTATAGAGGACAATCCGTTTGTTGCGATATTACCATTCCAGTTTAAAGCTTCTGTAAAATCTGTTTTAAGATATTTGTCTCCATGTTTTAAAGTAGTAGTAAATACCTCAGTAGCTTTTTTAGTGTATGGTATTTTTAACTCTAAGATCGTAGACAGTGGCTGTATATCAGATAGTACGTACTGAGTATTGTAATTTGTTTTTTTATCTTTTGCATCTTTATTAAAATAGTACTGATCTACTGTTAAACCGAAGTCAAAGTTTTCTCTATATTTTCTGAATACTAGAGTGCTGTCGTGCATGTGATTATACTCGACTGGCGTAATACTCTCAGTATTAATAGAGTTAATAATCATAATTAGGAAATTTTAAATATATCTAATTTACCACTCTTCGGAGTGTACGCAAAAGTAAATCTCAAAGTGTCGCCGAGATTTATTCTAACAACCGCATTAAAATCTATAGTAAAGTGGGTCGATGTACTAGTAGAAACCCCTTCCTTTTTGTATACCTCTTCAGAACTACCATCAGATTTATCTCTATATATCGTTAACAAGCCAGTTCGCGCATATCTTTGTCTACCATGGATACCAGTGCCAGTAAACTGGCCAGTAATCATATAACGCGAACCATCTACAAACCCTTCCCCTGCGCTAGGAAATGTAATTTTAAATGGGTCAAGAGTGAGAGTACAATTAGGGTTTGTTGTCGATGGATTTAACTCTACAGTTGTAAAACTTAAAGCGCTTGATCTTTTATTGCCTTTGAAAGGCCCATTAACAATAGCATTACAAGCAGATGTTGATAAGGTAATATTGCTAAGAACTGAATTCTCAGTAGCTTCTAATACTGAAGCGAGATTGTCTAACACAACTCGTAATTCATCTACTGCCGCTCCGTTAGAAGCAATATCAGCTGAAACAGACGCTAAGTTGGCGATAGCGTTATAATTAAATTTACCTAACTCAATGGAACCACTGATTTGGTCATATTGAGTATTAAGCCCTGGTGTAGTTGAATCATTGAGAATCTGAAAACCTGTTATTACATTATAAAAGGTATTTGCTTCTCCTTCTGCGTTTCCTTCAATTTGACTCTGTCTCACAGAGCTAATATTATCTGGCCCTACAACAAAATCTTTAAAAGCAACCATTTTAGTACCATTGCTAGTTTCGATCAATAGCTTATCGCTATTAAGTATCTCCGTTCCAACATCAATGTCAGATATATTAATAATTTCGTCTTCTATCGCCATATAATTATTTAATTCCTATTAGTAATTTACAAACGCTGTTAGGGTAGTTGTTTGAGTTGTTAATGTATCACATCCGTTAATATCATACAAATCTACGTAAAAATAACCTCCAGAAGCTAGACCAGTTACAGATGTACCTACACCTGTATTTACATTAGTAAAGTAATAATCTCCTAAAGATACTCTAGTACCTACAATATCAATAAGCGGTATTGTAATTGTTTTAGTTGTTAGATCTATATCTTTTATAAAGTCTCCACAGTTCCATGTAAGGAAACCACTTAAATGAGCAAAACCAGAATTAGCTGTTAAGGGAATGTAGAATAAAGCTGGGTTATTCGGTAACGCTACAGCGCCATTATTGTCAGGATCAGCTGCCCGTGTTCTATATTTCAGAGATATAGAACCGTTACTTTTTGGTAACCCTGTATTTGGATTAATTACATCTCCTATTTGTACCTGTACTGCATTCACAGTATTTGAATCAGATGCTTTTGTATGTACATACTCTGTAGTAAAGCCAACATTAAAAGATTCTGCGCTAATTCCTTGACTTGTAGATAAGTTTGGATCGTATGGGGCGTTAGTATTTGTTTCTACGTCAAGTAAACTTAGGCCTAGTACTTCTGGATTCTTATTAATAAATGTTAACAGTAACTTTTCATCATTATTATCATCATTGAAGTAATCAGTTTTAAGTAGATTAACATTATTATATTTTGCTATCGGAGCTTTGTATACAGTAAATTTAAGATCGATAACATCTACTTCTTGATCATCTCTATATATAGTAAAGTATACATGTCTTTTTGCTACATCAGTAAAATCACTTTCTATGATATGAGAAAATGTGTCAGCTGAGAGAGTTGGAATACCTGTAGCAGAAAGTGGTCTATTAATTACAAGTTCTTCTCCATCATCAAAATCTACAATAACCTTATTGACTCGGAAGTTACCTCCTGCCATAGAATCATACGCACTCAACCCTCCTAGATCAAATGTAACATTATTTGTACCAGTGATAGACTGAGACTTAGTCTTCGTTCCTCCGAACGGACTAGGTGTTGCTGATACTGTGTATGTCGTTGTATTCATTTAGTTAATCTATCTTAATGTTTCTAATATTTGTCGAAGAACCATTAGTCACTTGAACTGCAATATGCCCGGGATTTTCTCCTCTAAATTCATAATATACATAAAACGGGTCTCCCGGATATCTAGCGAATGGATTTTCATACTCATCCGCTGTAAAATTGCCAGTGATTTGTCCACTTGTCTTCCATAAGTTTCCAAAAGTCACCATCTGTTCGTATGTCATTACGTAGGCATTTGAAAGGGAACCACCATCTTCATCAACAATCTCGTTCGGTACATTAATAACATTATACTTCGATAGATATTCATTCATTTGTCTCTTGAACGTATTTTGATGCGGACCTGTTGGAGATGGTGGGAAGGTTGTTCCACTTTCAGTTATTATACAAACCCCGTTACCTTCTGCGTAAAACTCATTAGCATCCTCTATTGAACCTCTAGCTAGAAATTGCCAATCATTACTGAGACTAGGAGATATATCATAATCAGATTCATCTCCTTTGCGATCATCATCAGGTAAAAGAGCAAGTTCCCATACTTTAGTATAACGACCTATACCGTTGTATTCAAAATCATGTGCAATTGCATCAACAAACCGGTCGTTAATTTTTTTAATATCTCTTTCATAATACACAAATGTATCAGACGTTTGATTATATTGCCTTGTTCTAATATATACAATATAACTTACCTCTGTACCATCAAGGTGAGTGTATGTTAGGTCTGAGTTTCCACCTGCGCTAGATCTAGTTTTATGTAATTGAAATGCTGGTGCATAACCAACAGTATCTGATGTTGTTTTTGTCCAACATACCCCTTGGTAACCAGATCTGGTTTCTGGTAATATAGATGGTAGAGGTTCTATTGGTCGAACTATATCTTCATATGTTACGCTGTCTATATCTTGAGTTGTTCTAGATATTGGATTGCCTCCAATTTCTGGAATAAGTTCTCCTCTTTCTGTTGCCTGTATAACTCTATCAATTGTTTCCGGTCGAATACCAGTATATTTTACTTCTACTTCTTCTTCAATCTTGTCAGGGTCATTATCAGAACATAATGTAATTTCTGTAGTGTTTGTTTCTTCATATATGTCGTTAGCAATACCTTTTTTAGCTGGTACAACCATTTCTACATTTACATTTTCATTAGACGAAAGGCTTGGCACTAAACCTTGGTTTACTAACCGTTTGCGTAAATTCTCTGAAGATTGATTAATATAATCGATTCTATCTTTTGTCTCTTGGTCTGCTGGTTTTTCTTTTTGGACCCATGGGTTATGTACTTTAACACCTTTGACTTCAAAAGAATGTAATTCAAATTGGCTAGTTTTAGTACTTGTAGTAAAAGATAAACCAACGTTTAATAATGGATAATTTTTCTCAATAGGATCAACATTAAAACCAGACCAAGGATCATATTCAGAACCACTACCAACACTGCCTTGTACCTTATTAAGACGTAAATCTAAGATGGTATTATAATCTGTACTAGATGTAAGTTTGTGATAAACAGTCAATCTTCTACCTTTATTAGATAAGTCGATTCTATAATCTACAAATACAGCATTTGAAGCTGATGTATGTAGAGGTATGCTTGTTGCACCTGGAACACCAGAAAGGTCAACAGCAGTTAATACTTGACAGTCAGTAAATCTATTACCTCGTACTGCTACTGAGCATGGAGAAGCTGTATGAGAGCTTCCTTCTACAGCATCATACCACCCAGGCTTATCTTCTGTTGTTGTCGCGAAATTACCACCTATATCAAAACCTACCCCTAAGAAACTGTTTGCAGGTTCACCATCTCCAATATTAGCACCTGTATGCTCTCCGATATTACCACTACCGCCATCCTCAAACGAAAAACCTCTATCGCGACCTTGATAAGGATCCCAATTATCTCGTTCAAATAAACCAACAGTTGTTTGCGCAGACCCTGCTGATTCAACTACATTAAAATCTGCAGGACTATAACCTAAAGTTGTAGCAACACCATTAGGAACAACATATGATTTATTATCAGGCTGTTTAAATAGATAAACACAAAAACCTTCTCCTGACCCATTCGGTGCGTATTGTTGTATCCATCTAGTAGCGCTAGTTCCTACAGACTGGGTGCTAGCATATGCAGTTGGAGATGGTACGTTAAAAGATCTAGCTCGAAAATCTATTCTTATAGTATGTTGTGGATCAAAAGCTACATACTTAGGGTTAACAGTAATATAACCACCACCATACATAAACGGGAAGTTTTTATTACCTGTGAGAGCATCTAGAGTTGTGGTAGTGTTGTCTTGTATTAAATTAAAACCTAAAGCGCTTGTACTTTCCACATATGTAGGTCCAATCATGTAGTTTGGAGATCTTTCAACTTCTGGACCATCACTAGGGTTAAACCATGAAGAGTTTTGGTTGCGTACTGTATTACCTCCAGTATATAAATCGGAGTTAAGATAGCCACTATCAAAAGTAAATCGACCATTCGAGGCTGAAAGAGAATCTGGCGGTAGAAGAGATTTAGCTTTTAATAAATGAAATTTATTATCAACATTTTCAAAAATATAATTATTAATCACCAAACCATATACATCGCTTGAAAATCTACCTAAAAATGTAACTGAATATCTTGATGTATCTTTATTAAAGTTAATTAACGGTTTCGTAATTGAGTCAAAATTTAAGTCATCTACTGGACATTCTGGAGTAAGATTGTATAAGTCTGAGTTTTCATCAGTACTAAATGTTGCTAAATTAGATGGGTATACTGTTTTTTTATAGTTAGTATCTTTATCTATTTTGTAAATTATAGGTAAAGCTCCATATATTGTGTCTCCAGTTTCGCATCTTGCTGCAGTAATAGCACTAACAGTACAAACGAACATCTCTTTCGTTTCGTCGTTGTAAAATATGTCTGACTGTTTATTGCTAAAAGGCATATAATTATTTACTAAGTTATTATAGATTTCGACCCAGCGTCGTTTTTAAATGTTCCATCTTTAAATGAATACTTTTCTGTTATTGTTTCAACGTTTGTTTGTATATAAATTGAATCTTCAATAATATCAAAATCTTGTATTTTGTTGGAGGTGTATATTCTACCCTTGGTTGCGGCTCCGTGTTTGTTAAATACAGCAGACATAGATTCTTTTAACGTTAATACTTCTTGACTATGTATATTGCGAACAAAAATCTCTCCATACTCTTCATACTGTTGCTCAAATAATTGAAATCTTGTTGCTGTAGGTTGATTCAAGCTTGCCGATTCATACGCGGTAGTAATATTACTATATATTTGAGTTGAATCTATAGTATAAAACTCAACTGTTGTTTCAGAAAAGTAGTTCTTGACTAAATCTTGAGACGATCCTGGGTGATTCTTAAATGAACCACCATCTATAGCGGAAACAGCTGAGACTGAACCACATGATAAAGCAATTGTATGTAGATCTGTACAGCTGTATGTAGATAGCGGGCCAAAGAAAGATATTCCCTCTCCGTTTAAAGTACCTAAATCACAGTTTGTATTATCGTTAACAACGAACTCATCATACATTCCAGTCACGCTTGAGTATAGAGTACCGTCAGATTCATATCTAGCTCCGGAAATAGCGGATAGTAATGGATTGAAATATAAACCGTCATAATATTCTGCTGCTGTTGTACAACTAGTATCTGTCGTAGATGACTCAGTGCTTATATATGATGTTCCTGCTTTTCTCTTTGGGTATACCGACTTAACAAAATAAAACTCATTACCATATACGTCACTACGTAATTTAACACCAGTCTTATTGGTTATTAACAAATCATCTAAGCGTTTACTTTCCGGAAATATGTTTAACACGCTTATTGGATATGTGTCAGTATTTTTCCAATCTAACTGCTCTGGAGCATCATCCCAAAAACTAATACTGTCTTCTCTTTTGTTAATACCAGCTGTAGAGTATTCTAAACTATTTTCTAAACTTTGATAACCATAATTACGAGCAATTTTGTTATTATAAAAATCTACAGAATCTGATACACTAGGATTTTTTAAAGCCTTTGTTCTAGATTTAAAGACTAATGGTGTCCGTTGTTTAATTTTAATATTACGTATAATATTATTATTTTTATCTTTTATATAACCTACTGCTTTTAACCCTGGTTCATATTGATTAGGGTTAGGTATAATATACTCTCTCCCATTGAAAGCAGAGAGGTCAATATTAAACGTAATACCGAATGAGTTAAAATTATTTACTCCTGTATTTTTGTAAGATAATTGATATGGGAATATGTTAGTGTTTTTTTCATTAACAATACCACCAAATAAATTAGGCCCATATCGTTGAGTTAAGTTATTTGTCGGGTTAACATTATCATACAATACTCTAATATTTGCGTTATTCTTATTCCCGGAAAGTCTGTATATATCATTCGCCAGATATTTTTTAATTAAGTCTCTTTCAATTGTAAACCTTAAGTTGTCTAGTGTCTTAATCTCGTGTCGAAAGTACCTACCAGGTAATCTCTTGTAATCTGTGAACGCGTCGTTTATACTCAGTAACGCTTCAGGAGTAGATATATTATTGGTTTGTACTTTATATTGTTTTCCATCTTTGTTTATAGTAATAAGTTGATATATATTATCCTTTTCTCTAAAGACTTTATTTGATAGATTATCGGCTAAATCTTTATCAATTGGATGTATATTATATATGAACTCATCTGATACATAATGTTCAATATTTACTTCAATGTCATTTGCGATTTTAGCAAGATTAATATCTTCTACTAAAGTGTCAGTATTTTGAGTAATAAATTCTTTACTACTTAAAAGCTTAGCAATATAATTTTTAATATATTTTTTAATACCAGCTTTTGAAGTTTTAAGTTTGTTTTTTGTTGTACTAAATTTTACTTCGTCTCTTAACTCTTTTACATTGAGTAATTGGTTTCTGACTATACGAACAAAATAATGGACTCCTAACTCTAGTTCGTATATATCGTCAGTATCAATTTCGTTCAAAAACCTTCTAATTTTACTATCTAAGGTGTCTAAAGAAATATTTTTTAAAAACTGGGTGTATATAGATCTAGTATAATTATTTTTTGTATCTGTCTTAACTTGTTTTTTCTCTTTCCAGTCAACTAGATAGTTATTATAATATACTGAAAGTTCAGATGCAGTTAGGCTGTCGGCATAATATTGTTTCCATTCGATAAAAGATAAAGGGTTTGTTGTGTTTAAATCTATTGTCATATGCTAAGACCTTTCCTTATTTGATAATCTAAGTTTTTATAAATTATACCATCATCGTTCGTCCAATCTCCGCTGAGAGATGATGTGGTTCGAGAAAGAGTTGTGTTAGGATTGTTGTAGTCAATAAGATTATTTTTTAAGTTCTTAATTGATGAAGTTACGTCAGTCGCTGTATACGGGTAAAAATCATATACAGTATCTAGCCCACTAGCACCAGAAATTGTAGTGTCTAATTCCCAACCCCAATTACTGTATATATTATATGTTGATAAAGCATATGTACTTGATTGTCCAGAAGAGCTACCATCAACATGTTTGGTGGCAACCTTTTGTGGTTTAATAACCATAAACTCG
>Ga0181419_1000238_pt1 | contig 18826 bp, 19 predicted proteins | sample 42SPOviralmetaG_FD_130144 | JGI IMG/M metagenome (GOLD analysis project Ga0181419, IMG submission 130144) | Marine viral communities from the oligotrophic San Pedro Time Series (SPOT) site, San Pedro Channel, CA, USA - 42 SPOT_SRF_2013-04-24 | ecosystem: Environmental > Aquatic > Marine > Strait...
AATTTACTGTTACAAAACCATTACGTTTAGCGTCTATAACTGTGAGCATCCACGACCCCGATGGCTCTTTTGCTAGGTGTTCCGAACAATCTGCTGTGTTATTTAAAATTCAAAAGCCGAGACAAGTGACATATAATGTATTAGACGAATTAATTCAGCAAGAATCACAGGGGGGCCGGCGTTGATACAGTATATCTTGCCGGGTCATACTCACATAGAAATTTATATCTATCAGGCCAACGCTCGATATATTCGGGTAGTCTATCAAGACGTTTATATTTATTGTATCCACATCTCCAATTAAATAATTGTTTATTATTATGATAGTTGTCTAATTTCTTTTGTCGATATTCCGGATTGTTTTTATAATGGTGACTTTGTCTGGCGCGATTTTCTGCTTTGAATTCTTCTTTATCTTTTTTCATATCATATTTGATTTGATTTCTTTTTTCATTTAATAATTTTAATTGTGTTTTTAATTCAATAGTTTGTTCGTGGATATATGAGTCCATATTTATTTATATATACTTATATTTTATTTTTTATATATAAATTTCAAATTAAATTAATTATTAATATACAATAATAATTATATAATAAATAATATAGACTAATCATGGTATCATTCGAAATCAAACCGGGTACGGCTAAGAACAAGAAGTGGAAAGCGATCTTTTATAGCGATGACGGCAAGAAATTAAAAACATCACAATTCGGCGATAAACGCTTTGAAGACTATACCCAGCACAGAGACAAATCACGCAGAGATAAATATAGAACACGTCATAAGACTGACTTATCGACTGGGGATTACATGAAGCCGGGCTATCTATCTTATTATTTGTTATGGGGAGAATCAACATCTTTACAATCTAATATAAATAAATATGCGAAAATGTTTAAATTAAAAAAAAGATAATATAAAAAAAATAATTTAGTATATTATAAAATGATTGGAGTCATGTGTAATTCGCCACATATTAAATATATGATGGATTTTAAAAAAGAGATGGAATGTGGGGTATATGTTGAAATTGGAGTATTATATGGTGGATCGATTATCGAGCAAATGAAAGATCCACAAGAATGTAAATTTATTGGAATTGATCCATTCACTGGATATTACGGTAAAGACTTTGACCCACACCGCCGAATTGATTTAAAAAAACATTTAGATATTGTAAAATCAAATCTAGATACAAACAATCCACACAATCACCCATACGAATTAATAAAGGGTTTGTCGCAAGATGTCGTCGAAGAGTTTGAAAAATTAGATTTAGAAATTGATTTATTATTTATTGATGGTGATCATTCTCATAAAGGGGTCATAGCTGATTATGATAATTATTTTAAATTTGTAAAAAAGGATAAATATATTATCTTTGACAATTATGATGATGTCGCATGGCCGGGAGTTAAATCGGGTGTTGATGAAATTATAGAAAAGGATTCAAATATTAAAGTCATTAAAAAAATTGGACATTGTTGTGTTGTCCAAAAACTATAATTTTTTATTATTTTTATTTAAAATAAATAATCTAGATATATTATATATAATGGAATACCACGGACACAAACTATTGGAAGAACATATGCTATCGGATTTTATGAATCTTAAAGACCGAACAATTATTGAGATTGGATCGGTGCGCGAACATATGGAAGGGCAGAATTCAACCGGTTTTTTTATGGAGTTTTGTAAAATACATGATATGAAATTAATATCAGTTGATATGGATCCGGAATGCTCAGCAAATGTACACGCTGAAGCAAAGAAATTAAATTTTACTAATTATGAAGCGGTGACAAGCAAGGGTGAAGATTATCTTGAGGGCATTGAATCATTTGATTATTTATATTTAGATGGTTTTGATTATGATCATCAATGGCATACAAAAAAAAGACGCGACAAATACACCGATATATTAGATGTAGAATTGACAGACGAGAACAGCTGGAAAAGTCATTTAGACATGGTCAAAGCTGATTATAAAAAAGGATTAAAACATTCATTGTTATGTATTGATGATGTAATAAGTGATAAAAAAGGCAAAGGCTGTACAGCTGTTCCATTCCTTTTAAATTCTAACGAAGGATGGAATCCAGTCGAACACAAATATAATGCCGTTATATTTAATCAATAATTTAATTTGAAATTGAAATTGAATTTATATATAAGAAAATAAATATAAATATATATAATAATATGAATACTACGGAATTAAAAAATGTCACCGTAACAATTACAATGGATGAGTATGAACGATTAGTTAATAATAAAGCACTTGCTGATTTAAATGATGACTTATGTTCCGAAATCTCCGATTTACAAAGTGAAAATATAGCATATCAAGATAGAATCGAAGATTACTATATTCCATATATTAGTAGATTGAAACGTCATCTTCAAGAACGAGATGAAAAACTTGATAAAGAATATGATTTACGCTGTAAAATGATAAAAGAAAATGAAACGTTAAAACAAGAATTGAAAGATATGACGGCGGCATATACTAGCGCATGTCACGAACATAAAAAACTAAAAGCTAAGATTAAACAACTTATTTAAAAAGTGATAACATTTAATTTTTTTTTTAATTTAATTTTAATTTGATTTATATATAGTATTAATATATAAGGATTATAATATATAAATAATAAAGGGTGTTTGAGTAAAAAATAAGTTCAAATAATAAAAATAAAATATAAGATATAATATATGAAAATGAATTTCCGAATTTTTGACAATTCCGACAGATACGATAATTCCCCCATACAACAAATTGATGATATTAATAATATTATTAGTGATTCAAAATCTAATAGACACACATATCATGAATGGCTAAATAATGATTCAGATATTAAGCCGTTCTATGATATTGATTTTCTGTGTGACAATATTGATGATTGGAAAAATAGAATTATGTCACAAGCTAAAAATAAATTAATGGAATTATATCCCGAAACATCGGGTATCGCTATCAGTTCGAGTCATGGATTTAAGTCAGATAAAAACAAACATACTGTTTCTTTTCATATGGTTGTTAATGGATATAATACATCGATGGAAGATTTAGCAAAATATAATATCTCAAACAATTTATATAACATTAATATTGACAATACCGAATGCAAATTATTTGATAAGTCAGTATATACAAATGGTCGTAATTTTAGAATGATTTATAATTATAAGCCAGGCGATAGTACCAGAAAAAAAGAACCCGATACTATGGCAATTATTCCACAGTGTCACATCATCCAAAGTAATGATATTACAAATAAAAAAACTAAAAAATTAATTATTAATCATGTAGTAAAAGATATCATCGAAGAAGGCGAGCCCTTGACAAAGTCCGAAGAATGTGCGAAATGTACCAATGATGAATTAATTAAATATATTGAATCTACAAAGATTCTTGATCGATTAGATAATTACAATGATTGGCTAACACTGGGTATGATATGTTATAATAATTTTGATGGCTCCGATGATGGTTTCTATATCTGGAATAAGTATAGCAAACAACATTCTGGGTATTGTGGTATGATGAAATTAATGAATAAATACAATTCATTCAATGATGAGCGCGAGCGGCTAGTTAGTTACAAGAGATTATTAAAATGGAATGCAGTCGATTATCCGTGTAAGAATGAATATGAACAAAACTATAAATTAAATACATTAATTGAATTTATGAATGAACGTCATGCTTTTTATGAGCCGTCCGGGGAATATTTCACATTTCGGAAATCTGGATTATTAAGACAAAAGAAACAATCATTTATTGATGCTATGTCAAATAAAAAATTTACAATTGATGATAAAGAAATTGACCCATACAAAATATGGATAACACATGAAGACCGTCGCGACATTACTGAAATTATTTTCGATCCATCCGGCAAATGTGAAGAGTATCAATATAACATTTGGGATGGATTCGATTACAAGAATACTAACAATTGCGATATGTCAAAAGTCCAACACGTATTAGATCACATATATAATATTTGGGCTAATGGTAATGAGACTACGTATAAATATATTATTGGATGGTTTGCACAAATGATACAAACACCGTGTAATAAAAATGGTATTTGCTTAGTATTAAAAAGTATTCCCGGAGTTGGAAAAACATCTGTAATTGATTTATTCAATAAAATTATGGGTGATAAATATGCTATTAGTTTATCTAATTTTAAATTAATTCTTGGTGACTTTAACGGAGATGCTGAAGGAAAAATGTTAGTCAATTTAGATGAGACCGGAATGTGGTATGATAAAAAACTTACGGGAGCATTCAAAGAATTTATCACGGATGATAAAATTACAATTAATGAAAAGCATACTAAATCATATACTATTAATAATTATGCTAATTGTATTATTACTACAAATGAAGATCATATTGTTGGTATCTCTCCAAAGGATAGACGATTCAACGTTATCGAATGTTCTGATAAATTATATGATGATGACTACTATGATGAATTAAGAAATACAGACATTCAACATCTTGCTGACTATTTTTACAATGTTGATATTAGCGATTACAATCCACGCAAATTCGAGCGCTCTGAATTATTCAAGGAACAGCAAGAATTAACATTTAACAGTGTAGAATTATTTGTAAAAGATATGATTGACGGAGAAGTATATACAGTGTGGCATGATGATGATGCCGAGATCGAATGGGAAGACAAAAACAGTTTGTATCACACATATACACAGAATTGCACGGGATCACATTCTAATGTATTTAATAAAACCCATTTTTGGATTAAATTCAAAAAGATATTACAACTAAATGAAAAGAGAATCAAGGGCGCGCGTTGTTACATTCTCTGTGATTTAGAAGAAGCAAAGATTATGTGGAACAAATATCTCGATCGTTGATACTATCCAACTAAAATTTTAGGTGGCACAAAATCTCACATTTAGTTGGTTAGTTGGTTTATGACGATAGCGTTAGCAGAAATTACCACTTTGTGTGTTAATTTCTCGTCATAAACCAACTAAACCGACTAATTCTTTAATAATAATAATAATAATAATAATAAAAAGAAGAAAGAATACGGGAGCTGAATATATGTGAAATTGCCCGTCTGTGTGACATCCGATAATCCAATCGATTACTAATAACTACTTTTTTTATAATCACTTTTACTCTTAGAAGCTTTTGTTTTCTTTTTATTTGTCTTCTTCTTCGCTTTTTTTTTATTTGCCGTTTTATCCTTAGATGTGGGCATCTCAAATATTTGGTTGGGTTTTGGTTTTTTGGGTTCGATATCTTTCTTGACATCATATTGTAAATCGCGTCTATAATTTGGAGTGGGCATCTATAATTTATTATTTATTTTTTTTAATTTTCAATTAAAATTAAAATATTAGACTAATTATAAAACAATAAATGTCTTTCGTTGTATGCTCCAATAAACCACAAGACGGCGCAGAAGTAAGAAGTGAAAATTCTATCTCTAAGCCGTGGGCTTTTAGAAACAATTTAAGATCCACATATCAGATACCGGAAAATGGTCAAGTAGCACTTCAATCATGTAAAGTGAATATCCCAGAGCGAGTAGTTGTTGGGGGTAATCAAAATAAATTTTATCAATATTTGGGTCAGAATTTATCGGCATCGGGTACATCTTTTAATCAAGCTAGCGCATCGGGAATAGACGCCACCACATCATGGCCAACGCTCGTAAGGCTAACAGATACTGACCAATATGAAGATTTTGATCCAACCGATTTTGCGGATCGAGTTCAACAGAGAATGAGAGCGGGGACATACCATCCACAATTCAAAGAAAAAACAACTGTCGAACGCGCCATATTAGCCGGTGATTTTCTCGGTTATGATATTAAATATGACCAGCATGCGAAAGCGGATAAAGTAAATACCGTATCCAGCACTGATAACAGCTACAAGCAATGGTATGTAGATATTGGAAAGTATGCTAAAGAGCCGACGACTAGTTTTTTTACATACACTGGTAGCACTGGTGTATTTCAGAGAACTGAAGGGGCGCAATATTATGATATAGCCGCGGGTATTAATATCGAAAAGCCATTATCATTAGCATTCGGTGAATTTGAAGTTGATATAAATGAAGGTGGGGCACTAGCAAATGCGAATGCTTCACAAGTTGAATGGTATGTTGGATTGTCTCGATGGGTTAATAATCCAAATGGACAGAATACTTGGGAGCCTTCATATGATGTATCTAAAGCCGGACCGGAAGGATTCGGAGAAGTAGATGGATCAAGTGTATCACCACCCAATGGAATGGTTCATATGGATTTTGGAGTGGGTAGATGTCATGAAGGCAAACTAATTGTATTTAATAGATGCCGACAAGCCAATGGAAGATATGGAATATCTGAAGTTTCATATTGGGCAAATACTAATTCAATTTATAAGGGTTCGGGGCGCTTTGATTTAACCGACGCACCCAATGGAAAACCAGACACAACAGCAATACAGCGTGTAAGATTCACGGCATTAAATGAAAAAATATCACTACATTTATATGATGGCTCGGATTATCGATTGGTGACAGAATTCGATATTGCTCAGCCCAAGGGATCATATTTCAAACCGGTTGCACAATCTTGCTGGTGTTTACATCCGGTTCTACAGATTGGAACTAAAAAAGATGAAAACACATCATCAACTATGCGCGTTCGTACCTTCGATACGGTGCCAATTACTAAATATGACCCCACGGTCGAGAATGGCGGTGGATGGTATGAGAATAATAAAATACTTGGTCTAGATGAAACATCCCGCTTAGTTGATTTGCGGTATATGAATGGTGATCAGACGTCGGGGGCATCGGGTACTTATTCATATCTAAGCACAAGTGGTACGGGAATCAATGCTAGTGCTGTATTAGTATTGGGGGAATCTAATCTATATGAACCCAGTTCCGGTGCCAATGCTACGGAGCTGTTGGGATTCAGTAGATCAATTGTTGATACGCCAATAGTCCCCGCCGAATCCGCCTTATCTCAAACATATGAATCTATTAATCAACCAGTATTTGGATCCAAAAATTCACTCTTTGTAAAATTAAATAATTTGGGACAAGATTCAATAAATGCTATGGTCGGCAATCAAAGTAAGATATTAGCACATCTTACAAGCTTTGAAGATAAGACCGGTAAGCTAACACACGACCCATCAACTCTAGTATATTTAGATTTGAATAATGCCGCACCATTAAATGTCAATGAATTTGATATTTCATTTAGCTATATCAACGAGCAGTATGCCACCGTTCTAACGGGTCAAAGTATTGTATGTTTAGTATTTAGAAAAAAGCCAAAATCACTAATGTAAAGTTTTTATTAAAATTTTTTAATAATATAAAAAATATAAATTATAATATATATATATAAGATGTCACAGCCTCCACGAGTCATGTTTGATTTTGCCCCTGAAGATATGCCAACGAATCAAGAAACCGGTGAAGAGAATCCAAATTTTATTTATTCAGATGATGAAGACGTCGAAGAAATGATAGAAGAGCCCCCAGCAAAAGTAGAAAAAGCGAAGCCAACAAATGATATCTTCGAAGACATCCCATCACAGATTGTAGCAGATTTAGAATCTAAAATTAATAATGCCAAACCAACAAGAAGAACAAAAAAACCAGTCGATCCCAATAAACCAAAGCGTAAAGTGAATCCAGAGCATATGGCGAAAATGCGCGCAAAGGCTGCCGAGACACGAGAGAGAAAGAAACGAGAGAAAGAAGAAGCCCAAAAATTAGATTCAGAAACAAAGGAATTGTCGAATCGTAAAAAGAAATTAGAATTAGAGAAGATGAGAAAAGAACTAGACGGAGACAGCGCCAGCGAGCCAGAAAAGCCAAAGCCCGCCCCAGCACCAGCTCCGGTTGCCAAGTCTGAACCCGCAAAGCCCGCCCATCTATTTACTCAAGAAGATCTCGCACGGGCACAATTTGAAGCCATCGCAAGATATGAAGTATTGCGAAAGGATAGAAAAGCAAAGAAAAGAGAAACACAAAAAATAGAAGCGGAGAAAGCCGCACTGATGAATACACTAACGGGGAATCGCAACCAGCCCCGCCGTTCATTTAATCCATATGATAATTGCTATTAATCTTTTTTTATTATTTTTATTTAAAATAAATAATCTATTAATATTATATAATATGAAATCTTGTATAGTATTTGGAAATGGTAGAAGTTTATATGAATATGATTTTAAATCTATTCGACGTAATGAATATGATACAGTCGGCACGGGCTTAGCATTTAGATATTGGGAAACTATCGATTGGTATCCCGACACATATGTATATGTCGATACTACCGTATGTGAAAGAAATAAATCAATATGTACATTTGTTAAGAAGGGTAAATGTAATCGATATATTGTAAGTGAAACAATGAAAAATATTTGGCCGGACTATCCGAAAGATGGATCCGTATTATTTTTTGAAGATTTAAAACGCGATGAATCATCTATTTATCATGATATTGTTGTGTGGGGTTCTGGCAACATTGCTGTATATTATGCACTCGATAATTATGACCACGTATCAATGGCCGGTTTCGATTGTGACTATACAGAATTTATTCCCGAATGTAAAAAGCAAGATGACGGATCATTAATAATGACTAGCACACCAAAATATAATCCAAATTATTTTTTCAATTCTTATCAGCAAAAAGGTGATATCTATAATGTACCAAATGGTAAGCCGGTACATTTAAATAGCTGGGTTGAATTATCGAACTCTATTCCAGACGGTAAAACATTAATTAATTATAATGATAAAACAACATTATATAGTTTGTTCAAATCATATCCATTAAATAAATTGTCATTTCAATATCCAGAATATAATCCACAAAAGAAAATAGCATTTTGCGTACCGACTACGAGTAAAGGCAGAGACTGGCCAAATTTACAATCAACATATTTATATAATATTATGTTAGAATCAATTCGCGCACTTCAACGAGACTATCAAGTAGATGTATATATTGGATATGATCACGACGATAAATTATATAGTAATATGAAACTACCAACTAAATTTAATAATATGAATTTAATATGGGTACCATTCCAAGATAGCAAAGGCAACCCCTGCGAGATATGGACACAACTCACGATTCAAGCAATGAATGATGGTCATGAGTATTTTCAAATTAGTGGAGATGATATCCAATTTGATAAACGCCCAGACTGGCTACCAAAATTTATTAATGTTCTAAGGTGTAACCAAAATGTGGGATATGTTGCTGGATATAGTAATAATGATAATATACCGACTCAATTCTTAATTCATCAAAACCATTTAAATATATTCGGTTGGGTATATCCACCACAAATTAAAAATTGGTTTTGTGATAATTGGATGTATCATGTATATGGAAAAGAATGTGGATTCTGGCTCAAGCAATATAATCATTTGAATCTCGGGGGACAGCCAAGATATGAACCGGAGATGGCTCAGAGACTATGTCAAATGTTAATTAATCGCCATAGACCACAAGTGAATCAAGTCTATAAACAAATACAAGATAATGCGTTTTATATTAACCCCGACAATTTTATTGTAAAATAATAAAATAAAATTAATTTATTATATATATTTATAAAAACAATACATGCCTAAAAAAGCAACTAAAGCAGATAAGTCGCCACCCAAGGTTTTTAAAGTTAGAGATCCACCCAAAGATGCGAGATACGCAGACCTTCATCCACATCTACCAGCCCCACCGGCGCTATTATTAATTGTGGGGTCTGTGAAACAAGGTAAAAGCAATTTAGTAGTTAATTTATTATGTAACCCCGATATGTATAAAGATAAATTCGATACAGTAAAAATAATATCAAATACATTAAATGCTGACCCGAAAGGCAAGCTATTAAATAAATTCTTTGATTGTGAAGATCACTATAATGATAAAATGATAACAGATATTGTAGAATCGCAAAAAGCATATGATGAAGAAGACCGCCCAAATATGGCCGTAGTATTAGACGATATATTAACAAAAGATTTTAAAAAAACCAATCAAGTGTCATTCTTGGCTACAAAGTTTCGACATTATGGAATTGATTTATTAGCATTCACCACTCAGAGTTTCCGTGCCGTATCTGGATTAATTAGAAACAATGCAACCGATGTGATAATCATGAAGCAGCAAAACAATAAAGAATTAGAAAAAATATCTGAAGAATTTGGCGACATGTTCCCAAATATATTTATGGATTTGTATAAGCGAGCTATTGGTGACGCCCCATATAGTTTCTTATATCTTGATCTTCAAGAGAACCCGGCCAGAGCATATATCAGATTCGAAACATTAATCGGAGAAGGCGATAAAAAATTATTTTAATTAATTTTTAATTATATATTTTTTATTTATTACATTATAAACAAATGGATCATTACGGAGTCAATGGACAAGCAATCGCAATGGGCAATGCCCGACGGGAAGCCGTGAGAGATTTGAACGATAGAATACAGCAACACAACACAGATATTGCCACCCAATTATCCACAAATATGGGAGCAAAGCAAACAGCTGAAAAGATTCGAGACGCACAGCAAACTGCCCAAGGTTTATGGACTGGGTCTCATATGCCAGATAAAATTAAAAAGTTTCAATCATGGCGCGAAGGCGATCGCTGGTTCGATTCTGGAACGACAGATACTAAATCTAATCCGACGGCAAATGCGGCAGATGCTCAGCGTGAAGCAGTTGCAGCCCGTGGCCCACCAGCTGAAAGACCAGCAACAATCAAACTGGGTAATAGAGAAATTCAACCACCCGCTAGCGCAAATCTAGAAGAAGACGCGGCCGGAGCATTAAAGGAATCATCGACTCTGGGAGAGAAAGCGGGCGCCGTTCTTGGTGCCGCTGGTAAAGTTGGCGGCGGCTTATTATCTGCGGCAGTTGGTGGAGTTGATATATACAAAGATATAAAAGCGGGTGGAATTGCTGGAAATAATAATTGGGAAAAAGCCGGCAACTTACTACAAATTGGTGGATCGGTTGCGGATGTTGCGGGGTTAATATTCCCACCGGCAGCATTAATTGGGGGTGTGTTAGATCTTGCGTCAGCTGCTACAGATGAAGTGGGTGAGCAAAAAGAAGAATCCAAAGAAGGCGACGAATTAAAACAACAGCAAGCAGATTCCCAAGTATCGCTTGTATCTGCTCCAGCGGCACAAGCGACAGTTATCGGAGATGTCCAATAACTTTTTTTTTTATTTTTCATTTTCAATTATTATATTCTAAATAATATAAAAAAACTAATGTCACTATATTGGAGCGCAGATGACTCTGTCAAAGTTGGAGAAACTAAAGTGTCGATACCATCGGAGAATGGCTTATCTTACAGCCCGGGACAGAAGGTCCAGCTGTTCGTTGATCCATCCACCAAGTTTATGGATGGCCGTGAATCTTATCTTGATTTCAATGTGAAACTGAAACTACCCGCGGCAGCCGGAACCATTCCAACCCGCCTACAGCTTGATAAAGTGGGTGGCTCAATTCTAATTCGTAATATTAGAATTTACGATGGTACTCGTGGTAATCTACTTGAAGAAATTAATGCGTATGATACATACGTAGCATGTAAATATGATTATGATAAAGACCAGAGCTTAGAGAATATGCGGGCCTTAAGAGAAGGAGCAAGTGTCCATCAGCCAGCCAATCGTGGTGACACTGGGAGTACTCAGTCGGCGATGGCGAATACGATGACGAATCCATATTTCAAGCAGACGTCGGGCAATCAGAGCACGACATTTTCAGACTCTGACTTCTTAAAAGCGAAAGTGTGTATCCCACTCCATACTGGAATATTCGCCAACTCCGAGACTATCTTCCCGGTTATGATGACGGGTGGTCTGTATATTGAAATTGATTTGAATGATGGCCCGGCTGTTATTAAACAGCTTGACTCGGTTCTCCGTGATCGCAAACTAACACTCAATCCAGTGTTCAAATCGATTGATGGTACCAGTGATGTATTTGGCTCTGGTAGCGAAACAAATAAGGTATTCTTGGATACCGACAATAGTCTCGGTGGCGCTGACCGTGTGGCTAAATGTCCATTCGTAGTTGGAGAGACTGTTGGTTTTGCTAGAACTGATGATAATTCGAGCTTTACGACGCTATCGGCTGAGCCAGTTATTACTAATATCAATGCCTGTGCCACTAATGGTGAAATAGAGTTGAGATTTAATGCCTCGGTAACTAATAATTCTAGCGCTTCTGTAACGGGCGCATTCTCTGTATTTTCAACCGCTGTAATGGATAAGACATATGATGCGTCATTTGAGATATCGGATGTAAATCTAATTGTCAGTCAAGTTCAGCTAGACCCAGCATATGAACAAGGAATGCTACAGAAAGTTAGAGATGGTCGAGCAATTGAATTTGATATTTATTCAACAACTAATTATAAGCATTCTATATTAGCATCGGATCGACAAACTACTTTTCAAATCTTTGCCCAGAACTCCAGAGCTAAATCATTACTTGTTATACCGACGGACTCTTCAGTCTATACGTCGGGCCAGCAGATATCTGGCACTAAAACGTATGTAATATCCGGAACATCTGCTTCTACTGTTGCGGGTACTCCAAGTGGAAAGAGCACACAAGATACATGTGTGACTAATAACAGATGCCAATATACGGGTGTTATTGATGAGCTATCATCCATTCAATATACGGTTGATGGGATGCGTGTTCCAAGTCGCGAAATATCTGTTAAAAAAATAGCAACTAAAAAGTCGATTGATGCGTTCCATTTATTCGAGCTTGAAAAGACTCTTGACAATTCGGGAATACCACCGAAGAGTTTCTCGGCATTCCTTGATAATTTCGTGTTTGGTCGTGGCTTTAGTGCTGGCGGACAGAAAGGTGTCATGGACCTGCGGGGCAAAGACCTAGCCGTTGTTCTGAAATATCAGACGGGATTAACTCCAACGGTTGGTAAGCTGTTTAATTCTTTTGTATTCCATCTATCCCGACTAATCATCAAAGATGGGGGCGTTGAAGTTGTCCAATAGTGATTTTTGATTTATCTACTATAATATAATTTTTTATTTATTTTTAATTCTATACTTTTATAATATATATATTATAAAAAATAATGAGCACCGCCACATCTCGATATGTACAGATTCGCCCGGATAACATCCCAGCCGATGGAAAGATTTCATTTAAGAATGGATTCCCCATGCTATCATTCACCATCTCAGCCCAAGAAGGACTTCTTGACCCATCCACGATTCGTGTCAGTGGTAATTTTGCGGCATTTAAAAACAATCTAAGCACTCCAACTGCTCTACAGACGGGAGACAATGTAACGATGAATAATCGTCTTGGCATTTTTAATGTTATGGAATCATTAACGATTCGTTCTCAGCGTTCCAAATTAATATGTGAGAATATCCGCCACTATTCCAAATTTATGAATAGTTACATGGCGATGACGTCTAGTCTTCAAGACCAGATGGGACATCTTGCTGAAACTTGTCTAATTATGCCCAATGCTGAAACCTTCCGTAAATCTGTTATGGAGAGCCCGGGAGCAGTTCCACAGACAAATAGTTTTTCGGCACATCTTCCGTGTGGCTTTCTTAGCTCCGGTAATATGGTAGATTTAAGAGCCGATGCCTTTGGTGGTATTATTGTTGAAATGCTATTACAGCCGGACTCTAATGTTTTATACAATCAGAACGCATCTACCACTGGTATTGGCGACGCCCACTACGAGTTATCAAATCTTTTCTTAACTTGTGAAGTATCGGATATGCCAGCGGATATGTCGGCTCCTGCCGGCTCGGGTGTCTATGAGTTCAACACGATTACTAGTCTCTATAGTTCTATTAATTCTACCAATGCTCAGATTCAATATAATTTAGCATTACGGAATGTACTGTCTGCTTTTATGACATTTGTTCCAGTATCTAATATTAATACATTAACTCAAGATGGTCAAGCCACTGTCCAGCTATCGGGTGATGGTACGACTATAACGGATTTAGCGCCGATTACTCGGGTACAGTTTCTGAAGGGTGGAACTAAATTCCCGGCCGACTTTGACTTTGTAACCAATATTGTGGATAGTGAGAATGCGGCAACAAAGGTTGTTGATCCACAGTTAATCAATAATTTTATTGACTCTGTTCTACCGGACTACACATATGAGAGATACAGTGTGAGCCCAGCGAATTGTAATCGCGATTATAACATGGTCAATTCTGCTACGACTCAGACGAGCTACGGTTTAATACCGGAAGGTGGTTCGGTATATGGCCTTGGCGTTAAATACGGTCTTGGCGGAGCTGGTGAAGATTTCAGCACGGAACAATTCGGAGTTTCTATTGAATCGAATCTTAAGTCGGATAACCCGCAAGGCATTTACATCTTTGTCAAAGCCCGTGCCCGGCTAGTATATAACGGTGGGTCGGTCCAGTTGGTCCAGTGATGATTTTTAATTAATTATCATTTATTATTTTTATAATTTTAATATTAATATCATTGCGAATGTAAGAATATAGATATTGTTAAAATAAGCAAAAGAAGAATAAATCAAACGACTTATACAACATATAATATATTCTACAGATAATGATATTTATATTATTTAACTTTTTTAATTATATTTTTTACTTTTTTATTATATTATTAATATTATAAAAAAACTATGGACTCACTTGCTGAATATGATGGTGGAGAAGACATCCCCAACTTTATTAAATTAGATCAAATTCCTGTGAATTACGAACAGAAACTAGAAACCGATTTACTCGAACCGGTAGTATTCACCCAAGGTGGAACAGAGACAGACGGTTTCGCTCGCTTCACTCTACAGAATAAAGGCTTTCTTCATAGCCATTCCAAAATCTTTTGCTCTTTAGCCCCGCAGACTAGTGGGACTAGATACTTTTTTGCGCCCCACGTCGGTGTCGGACAAGTTGTAAAGAAAGCAGTACTAAAAATTGGAAATAAGACAATCAATGAAGTTGATGCGTGGAATGCTCTCCATGCTTTCAAATCATCTCTAATTACAAATGAGAATAATAAAGAACGCGAGCAATTCACCACGGGTCGATTTATGAATAATGGCTTCAGATATGATACCGACTCTCGAACTCTGGCGTCGGTTCATGGATTAGATAACGGTTTAGAATATACGGGCAAACCGGGTTTTGGTGATCTAGCTGTTCCGGATTGGGCTCTTAGTGAAGGTGCGGCATTAGAGCAGTGCCCCAGTTATTCGATTGATTTATCGGATCTCTTCCCATTCCTTAAGACGCAACAGCTTCCGTTATATCTAATGAAAGAGCAGATAAGCATTGAGCTGACATTCATGCCAACTGTAAAATCGAGAGCACAGCTCGTCTCGGGTGACACGACAGACCAGCCAGTACATATTGTACGGGATGAATTGAAATTTTGCGCGGACTATATCTATTATGGAACTGGCCAAGAAATGGCGAGATTTGCGGACGCCAATAAGGATATGTCATTTACTTTTGTTGATTATCGTGAGATTGAACAGACGGTTTCGACTACGACATTAGCATCTGGTGTAATTCGCAATCTTGGTATGGCGAATAGACTTGTGCCCCGTGTTATTGTAACGGTTCCAGAAGCGACACCGAAGGAGACCACAATTCTTGGTGGTCTTAATGCTCTGAGCCCGGAGCGTGACTTAGCGGGTAAAAGCGGGGGTGTCAAATATAATATTAGATATAATGACCGATTTGAATTCTCGTCGGATATTGACAACACGGCCCGTCTATTCTCGATGACGACTCATGCTGAAGGAGTGCCACCATTTGTGGGTCGGGAGCAATATGCGCGAGAAGGTGCTGCCGGTGGTATAACTACGGAAGATTTAGAAGGTCGCAACCAGCGCAACCAGCTAACGGGTCGTTTCTTCTATCTATCGACAAGACTAAGCAACGGACGTGTCGGACAGCGTGGCCTTGAAGTTCATCTATCGGGTGGCTTCCCGGTCGGCGAACCAACTCTTCTTCGGTGCTTCTGTGAGTATGTAAGAATAGCAAGAATTGTTGATGGATACACTGAAGTATTCAACGCATAAATAATCTCTTTTTTTAATAATTTTTCATTTAAAATAATAATCATATATTATTATATAAATAATATGGATATTAAAACCGATGATTTAAAATCTGATATTGAAGAATCAAGACCAAACGCGAAAGAATCGACAGTTAAACAATATTTATTGTTAATTAAGAAGTTACAAAAATTGTTTGATACCGATGGTTATGCTTTTCTTTCTGAGCCAGATGATGTGTATGATAAAATTAAAGATAATAAATTTACAAGTATTCGGAATACATATAATGCTATTATCATTACACTCATGGCATTAAATGAAGATGATAAATTTAATGACTTAATTGATAAGTATGGAGAACTCCGTGATGAATTAAATCAGAAGTATGAAGACGAACAAAAGGCTGGTAAGATATCAGAGAAACAGAAACAAAATTTCGTAAAGCTTGAAGAGATACAAAAGATGATTGATACAATGGCCGATGAAATAAAAGAAAAGAATCTAAAAACAAAAAAGGAATTGACTGGAAAAGATCGCGAATTATTAATGATGTATATCATATATAATATGTTAATTAGAATTCCAACTCGAAATGATTTTGCGGGCATGACATTAATCAATAAAGCAACATATAATAAATTAAAAGAAGAAGATAAAAAGAAACATAATTATTTAGTGAATCAGAAAGGCAAGATGTTTTTCGTATATAATAAATATAAAACATCAAAACAATATGGCGAGAAATTAATCGATTCACCAAAAGATTTAACCAAGCTATTAAGAATGTATATTAAATTAACTAATAAAAAAAATAATGATCCACTATTTACAACATCTACGGGTAATCCAATTACAGCAAATGTCGCCAGTCAAATGCTTTTAAAATATAGTAAAAGATATCTAAATAAAAATATATCAACAACAATGATGCGCCATATTGTATTGTCGGATAAGTTCGGAGAAGTTAAGAAAGATATGGAAGAGATGGCTGAGAAGACGGGACACAGCACCGAGACAATGATGAACATCTATGTGAAAGATCCTGACAAAATGATTGATGGCGATCAGACCAAAGAAGTGGATGATTCTACAAGTTCTTGAATTGCCCAAGTATGAACATATACGATGTCGCGAGTTTGTTCGGTAGCATGTCCGAAATCTGCCGACACTTGATTTAAATAATAATCTTTTTTATTCCAATTTAATTTCCAATAAAAATATCTATCGTCTTGAATTTTCCACACCATATAGAATTCTTTATTTGTTTTATTTCTTTTGTTATATTGAAATGCTGATCTTATCTTTACCGCATCAAATATTAAAGTATCTAATTGTTTATCATTGAAATAAAATTTATCATCTATATATTTTATATTCTTTCTTGTTTTTAATTCAACAAATATATTGTCATCATAATAATCGAAATGGCTGAAGATATCTTCTGATTGTTTTAATGGCTTATCAAATAATATTGAGAGTTGGTCAATTGATTCTGTCTCTGATTTTTTTCCTTCTAAATAATTTCTTTGAAACATTTTAATATATTTTATCTTATATAAAAATTAAAATTAATAAACGCGTTTGAAATTATTTTATTATTTATGATATATAATATTATGAGAACTAAAGATTTACAGAATCCTTTCGATTGTAAAACGGAACATTCAAAACGCAGTAGTTATCGATATTATAAATTAAAGTATGACGATATGACACATGATGATATATTGCGACACATTGGAGTAACAAGAAATGAAATAGAAGTTATTGATTCAGATCCACCGTCAATATACGATCCACCTGACGGCGAGATAATACATGAGTGCCCGCAATATATTTATTACAAAGATAAAGTATGGAGCAAGGAACGATGGACACTAATGTCAATGCGATATTGTCCCAGACTAAAAGTATTCAAGACATATCTAAGAGATAAACAAAATAAAACCCGCGTTCTATATACAATTGGCACAATACCGCCTAAATTACCACAATAATAGTAATAAACATAGATTATTAATCTATAATCGTTATAATAATGGCTTAAAGATATAACTAATTTTAAAATTTTTTATGATAATAGCCTATAATAGTAATAAAACGAGATTATTTAGGTATATTTATAATGATTTTAAATTATTTGACCTTTTGATATCTTGATTTTACGTTCTTACTTAATTTTTTTAATTCTTTTTGTGCTCCAATGACTTTGGGTGTTATTAGTTTTAATTCAACTATCTTATCGGGATCAATTGTATCACGTAGTTCGTCCATCTCTTTTATTAATTCATCAGACATGTCCGATACCATCTTTGGCGTTTTCTTTTGTTTTTTTAATTTCATTAATCCCATATCATTAAATGTATCGATATATTGTAAATGTAATTTAACAAATTTATCAAATGCTTTTTTTACTGCGTCGTCTTTTTTTATTGTTGATTTTTTTGATGCTGTTTCTGCTGATTTAAATTGCTTGATATCTTTTGATACTCTTTTTTTCTTTTTGACTGAAGCGTCCCAATGATCTAATTTTTTTAATGTCGCTATTGTTTCTGCTTTATTTAAATTTAATGTAATTGGTTTAACGTTTAATTTCATCTTTCTGATATAGTCTCGCATTTCTGCCAACGTAAAATTAACATGTGGTTTATCCATCTTTATAATTTATTAAATAAAATAATAATTAATTAATAATATTTAATTAATTA
>Ga0181419_1000243_pt1 | contig 18675 bp, 23 predicted proteins | sample 42SPOviralmetaG_FD_130144 | JGI IMG/M metagenome (GOLD analysis project Ga0181419, IMG submission 130144) | Marine viral communities from the oligotrophic San Pedro Time Series (SPOT) site, San Pedro Channel, CA, USA - 42 SPOT_SRF_2013-04-24 | ecosystem: Environmental > Aquatic > Marine > Strait...
GATGGGCAAAAAAAACCCCGGACAATGCCGGGGCTAGTTTCGGTTACTTTATCGGGGCGGGTTACTCGGTAAGATATACCGCCGCGTTGGCGCGTACCTTGTCGCAATCGGTGCCGGGCTCATAATCGGGCCAATGCCCGGCGGCTACCATATCGCAATAGTAAACCGCCTCGCGTATTTCGTCGTTAAAGTCGGCGCGGCCCACCATGCCAAGGGCGATGATAAACACCGCCCCGGTTAGGATGTAAGCAAGGCGGCCCATTATGCGGCCACCGATAGGAATGCATCCGACTCGATCAGCTTTGCAACTTCACGCTCTCGGGCGTCTAATGTTATCGCTGTATTATCGACGTTGCCGGAATTGCGAACCCCAAACAATTCGCTGTTATGGCTGGCGTAATTAGTTAAGGCCGAGTAAAGGGCCCAAACCGAACGGCCCCGGGCCTCGGCTTCACGCTCGAACTGATCCATCATTTTCTTAACTTTGCGCCTGGCCATATTGTTTGCATTTAAAACCGCCTCGGCCTCGGCTGGCGTGATTTGTTTGCTGGCCCATTGTTGCCACGTTCTAACCCGGGTTACATATTCCGCGCATTGTTGCTCGATAAATCCGGCGAATATTGCGGCCGAATATCCCGAGGTATGGCGGGCGGCCTTTTTGTTCATCTCGCCACTAGTACAGCCATTAGTGCACCATAGATCCTCGGCACCGGCAAACAAGCGAACCGCGCCCGAACCGTTGAAGCTATTAGTAAGGCCTATCTTAAATAATAGTTGGGTGCTGGATCCGTTTAGTTGGCGGATATCCGCGCCGAGCCCGTCGAATAATAACTCGATCCGGGTAAACTGGCCGCCATAGCTGGCCGACTCTTTAAGCTGGACGCCTTGCAATGCATGGCGGGGCAATGCCGCCTCGGCCCCCTCGGTCATCATTTGATAAATAGGGCCATTGGGTGCGATACCATAACGGGCCCCGACTACGCCGAGGGCGTCGCCATTATCGGAGCGGGTAACCGCTTGCCCGATTGTTTTATCTAGCTGGACAAATTGCGCCGGTTCAACAAAACCGGTTTCCATATTAAGGCCGCCAGCTTTGCCGGTGCCGATAGGTGAGAGAACCGCGTCGAAATCGGTTGCCTCGGTTAGTTCCGGCCAGTGAAAGCCGGGGCGATTGTTTGCAATGTTAAAGACGTTGCTATTAGTTTGAATATTCATTTTATATATTTCCTTTTGTAGTTAAACGGCCGAGACCACCCCGGCCGATAATTGGATTATACACTTAATCCGCCCCGAGTAAAGGGCGCAAGTAATGTAATAGTTAAAGAGTACCGGCGGCCCATGACAGAACCCACCACCAAAAAACGCAAAACCCAATAAGAGTATAAAGCGGCCGCAAAGTGCCGAGCGGGTATTTTTCTTTTTTCACGCCGCCACCACTAGGGCCGGGATTCTCTCGGCGTCGATAACAAAGCCCGATTGATCCGCCTTAGCCAGTGAGCCCTTGGCCTTTAGTCCGATGATAACCGGCCCGGCCTTACTATTAATAAGATCCGATTTATCCCCATCAATAACCGGGCGGCCTAAAAACTCGGCCGGGAATTGATCCCGGAAAACGGCCGCAATAGGAACCCCGGCCCCTAGGGCTATTTGTACTTGATTGGCATATTGAGCCCGGCCCGAGTAACTAAACATAAGGCGGTAATTGTCCGGGGTTTTATTTAACCGGGCCGCCCTTTTGGTGTAGTCATAAAAATATATCTCGGGGAATAGTTCCGGGATCCCGAACCGCTCAAAAGCAATATCCGAAATTGTATTTAATCGGGCCGCCGGTTTAACGCCGGTTTTTTTGCATAGCTTGGCAAAGTTGCCGAGTTCATTTGTTAGCCGGTCTAAAAACTGATCTTGATCTTGGTGCCATAAATCCGACCGCCATTGACGGCCAGCGGCCACATTATCGAACCGACCACGGCCCGACGATTTTAAACAGCCCTCGAAACATCCGGCGGCCTTACTGCCCGGGCAAAGTATCCTATCCGGCATTAATGAGAGACTAGCGACCCGATACAATCCGCCCCGGTTAGTTTTTGCAATTTTGGTGTTACCGTTCCCAGTGTCTAATAAATTAAGATGATTATTCATTTTATATATTTCCTTTTGTAGTGTTAAAGGGCCGCCACCACAGCGAACCCATAACCCGATTATATACAAGCGCCACCAGTTAGCAAGCAACAAAGGGCGCAACTAATCCGGCCTAATTATTTTTTTTATTTTTTACTACACCCATATATATATACATGTATGGGTATGATTAATGCGGGAATAATTGCGTAACTGTATTTTAGTCTTGACGCGCCAGTCTTTTTTATTATCTTGTTGAGACTCTTATGAAAGGAGAACGAATGCCCAACAGAAAGCGAGTACTAAACAAAGAGACACCTCCGCATGGGTATGAGATGACAATAGAAGAAGCGTGGTTAGGAATAGCCAATCTATATGATGCTATAGAAATAGCTGAACAGGGATATCGAGCAGATTTTCTTGAGTTAAATCAAACTACGGTTGTAATTAAAGCAAAACGTGCCGGGGAAAACCCCGACGCAGTGGTAACAGTATGCCCCGACTGCACTTTCCGAGTGCCCCAGCATCACCCTAGTTGCTTGTGTGGTGCTTGTAGTAAAGTACCCGATCTAAAATTAGTCGAAGACTAACAACAGTACCAAAAACCCATAAAAAAAGCCCCGGAACGTCCAAAAAAGGATATTCCGGGGCCTTAGTGGTGCCAGTTTAAGGGGGAATTGGCACCTCGCAGTTGTTAAGAGCGGGAGGAGTACTCCTAACACCTCTAAGACTACTACAATGCCCTTAGTACGTCAACAATAATACCCATAGTTGACGCGCCAGTTTTTTTTAGTTATCGTATTACTCGAACTCATAACTAATAAGGGTATAAGGATGACAAAATATTTAGAAGAAAGGAAAAAAGCAGACGGATCAGTGTTTTATGCATTTAATCCGTCCCGAGGTGTACGGGATGCACTTAACTTAGGGTACCAACGGTTCCCAAACAAACGGGATGCAGTAAAGTATTGCCAGCAAGTGGCACTCGAATTCAGTTTGCACCGCAGAAAGAACGAAGGAACGATCAAAGTAGATGATGAAAGCGTTGAAGGACTGATTAACTTCTACAAAACTACTCAGGAGTGGTTAAAATTAGCTGATAACAGTAAAACTTTCTATGATTTACAGCTACGAACGGCCACGGAGATGCAACTAGACGCGGCAAAGTTATCATTTGGTCAGGTAAAAGCTAAAAACATCACTGCAACTCAGGCAGATAAGCTATTTACCATGATTCAACAGGAATATAGTGACCACAGGGCGTCTCATGTAGTGAAAGTACTGCGAAAAGTGTACAACGTAGGCTTTAGACACGACAAAGTACCCGCAAATCCGTTCAGCAACATGAAAATACCCGGCTTGGCTACCCGAAAGGTACTCTGGGAGCCTGAGCAAGTATCCAAACTGATCGAGACAGCCGATAAAATGGGTTACCCGTCTATTGGTACGATCACTTTGCTGGCTTATGACCTATGTGCAAGGCCCGGGGACATGCGACAGTTAACGTGGGCTAATTATCATGATGAACAGTTCGCGTATGTTCAAGAGAAGACCAAGACCATAATGGGTGTAGCCGCTTCTCCTAGATTGATAGAGCGATTAAAAGAACACCACCAATACGATCCATTAGATTTAGAAAGAACAGGCTGTATCGCCATCTGTGAGACTACAGGCAAACCATACAGCAAAGATCTACTGGTCAAATACTTCGCCCGGGTTAGGAAACAATCGGGCATACCCACACATCTACAGCTTCGTGATCTCCGCCGAACAGGTGCAACTGAGTTGGCTGAGGCTGGGTGTACTGAAGATGAACTGAGAGCAGTAACGGGACATCAGTCGCGTGAGATTCTAGCGACCTATGTCAGACCAACAATGAAGCTGGCAACGTCAGCAATCAACAAGAGGTTCGCATCATGACATTAAAGAAAAAGGAAAGGCGTAACTGTGACGTGTGCAAAGAAGCTCCGGCGGTAGTCGTAGAGCGCACACGATGGCTAACAGACTCCAAGTCAAATACATCCCACTACTTTTGTGCGGCGTGTAAGATCATGGAGATGAAAAAGAGGGGGTATTTATGAATGGAGTACCTCATTACCCAGAGCTAATTGTATGTGATTTTTGTGGGCGGCATACTCGCGGAGTGGTTTACCCAAATGAACCTGATTCGGTGAAATGCACGTCATGCAATATGGAAATAACTGATGTAGCAACTAGTGTAGTGGTTAGTGGCGAATGGAAAAGTGACCAAAAACGATCACTCCACTCCACTGACATTGTTACTGACGCTTTAAATCACTTAGCAAACAATGACTTAGACTAACTTTGGTTGCGGGAGTAGGATTTGAACCTACGACCTTCAGGTTAGGTGGAAGTTCAATGAAATCAATGGGTTACAGGGGTTAATATGGTTAAGCTCATAACTAATGTAATAGTTAAACTATAGTTTAGTTGTTGACGGATGCTTAAAACCATGTTAAAAAAGCGAGGCCGCTCCGGGGCCGAGCTACCCCTAATACTCGTTTTAAGGGGGAAATATGTATAACCGGCACGAACAAATCGAAATACTGAAAGCGATAAGAATCAGCGAAGGTGAATCGAAAACCATCGACTGCCCGTTTTGTTACGGCAAGAAGAAATTCAGTATCACGAATAAAGACGGCACACTTCTCTGGAATTGTTATAAAGCATCCTGCTCGATCAAGGGCGCTTATCGTAAAGGCATGTCTTTATCCCTGATCAAGAACCGGGTTGGTGTACCGAAAGAATCTACCAGCGATTACCTAAGACGTGAGATCAAAGAACGTGGTCTTACTACCCGGTCATTACCCGACATGTTATCTCAGCCGAAGAACCATACGTTTGTCATGAATTATCTTGATGAGAACGGATGTACCTCGGCCTATCAAGAAGGACTAATTAAGATCCTGTACGCCCCGGCAGACAACCGGTGCCTATTCCTGATGAATGACAACAAGGGTGCTGTCGGTAGATCTATGAATGGTGCCACCCCTAAGTGGATGTCATACGGAGATACTACAGGCGTGTTAACTGTAGGTAGTTCCAAGATAGGCGTAATCGTAGAAGATGCACCGTCAGCTTGTGCTGTTTCGTCTACTGGAATGTACACTGGAATAGCTATTTTAGGCACTAATTTGAGTACAAAACAGAAACAAACCCTTAAATCTTACGATAATATCATTATTTGCCTTGACAATGACGCTAAAGGTAAAGCTATAAAGTTATTACGGCAACTACAAGGGCTAGTAGAATGTACGGTTAGGTTCATAACTAAAGACCTGAAGTATTGCCGGAGCAAAGAGATTGCTAGTGTATTAGAAAGTCCGGGACTATAGGTACGGTCAGTTTATGGAGGTTAGAGAACTACAATGAAGTGCAGAGGAATTGTCGTAATTGATTACGATCTACCTGATGGGTACAAGCAAGCGGCGGTAGAGCAAGAAGCTCTAGAGAATGCTGTGCGAGAACTGGTCAAGGGAAACCCCAGAGTAGTTCATTCAGAAGTAGATATTAAAGAGCGTCGAGGCGATAACAAGCCCGACATAAAAAAGATGAAATTACGTTCTAGTTAATTTAAAGTATTTATTATTTGTTGAGCCCTGTCGAAAGATGGGGCTTTTTTTTGTCTGTCGTTCGTGTTACCTTGTAGCTCAACTATAACTTAACTATGCGATAGCTATGGACATAAGAATACTTAAATCACTATTATCATTCGACTTTTATAACGAAAACAAATCAAACCTATCTAAGAATCTATTCGAGGATGAGATCCAAGACGCCTACGTCACTATCTCTCAAGCCCACGAAAAGCATCAACATGACCTAATCCCTGCTGACATCATGGCATTGTGGCAAAACCAGAACCCGGTAGCTACTCGGTCTGACCAAGAAGCATTTGCCGGTATCGTGGATCTAATTAATACGATAGACCCACTTTCCCCGCCTGTAGTAGCTGAGGTCATACAAGGCCTATGGCAACGCCGCATCGGAACTCGAATAGCTAACCTCGGCATCGAAGTAGCGGATGGCAACACCACCGGGATGGAACGACTACACCAACTGCTTAATGAATCGAAGGAAGGCTTCATGCCTACTGACTTCGGTGAGCCTACGACCAAAGATATCCATGAGCTACTGGCTGGTGTTACTGATGATAACCGCTGGGAGTTTAATATATCCACGTTATCTAGACATGTGTACGGGATTGGTGCCCGTGAGTTTGGGTGCGTGTTCGCGTTACCAGAAACAGGTAAAACAGCATTCCTAGTCAGTATATGTACTGGCCCCGGGGGGTTCTGTGAACAAGGTGCCAAGGTCATCTACCTCGGTAACGAAGAAGACACTGGGCGTACTATGCTCCGTGCCATCCAAGCACACGCTGGCGTTACCCGGGAGCAAGTAATTGCTGACCCTATGAAAGCCAGACGTAAGTTTAACGACATTGAAGATCTGTTCGACATGAACGAGATACAGGATTGGGACTTGGCTAAGATTGAAGCCTACGTCGAGAAAGAACAGCCTGACATCCTGATCATTGACCAAGCAGATAAAGTAAACATTGGCGGTAACTTTAACGCAGGACATGAACGTCTGCGTGAGTTGTATCGTCGATTGCGTGAGACCGCGAAGAAATTTGACTGTGCCCTTCTTGCGGTTAGCCAAGCCAGTAATGATGCCAAAGGACGAACTCGTTTATCGGGCTTCGATATGGAAGGCAGTAAGATCGGCAAGATGGCCGAGCTAGATTTATGTATTGGTATCGGTAAGCATGAAGCTGGAGACGTTGATGACTCCGAGCCCGATACCTCACGTTACCTAACCGTGAGTAAGAATAAGCTGAGTGGTTGGCATGGCACAGTAATTTGCAACATACAGCCGGAGATCTCCCGGTATGTGGAGTAGATATGCTGGTAACACTATCCAAGCAGGACGCCCATAGCAGTAAGCTAATGGGTGCAGACACGGTTAAGCTCTGTGAAATGCAGGGCTTTAAGCCAAGATTAGAGAACGACAATCAAAGTCGTACTGAAGCAAACATCTATGGGTTTAAGGCAGAGTTTGCCGTGGCCCGGTTATTCGCTCTGGAACCCCCAACTATCAACGTGCTGACAGACGGCGGCGTAGATCTTTGGTGCGGCGATAGTTCGATTGATGTGAAGTTTACTAACGCAGAGTTTGGCCCATTGGTATTCGATCAGATACCGAAGTTCCGGGCCCAGATAGCTGTGTTGGTAGGGAGAACCGAAGATCCAAATGTAATGCGGATCAACGGATGGATAGATCGCAGGACGTTCAAGAAAGAATGTAGCCCCGTTAATTTCGGATATGGCGACAGACTGAAGATGGAACACGATGAGTTGTTCCCAATTGAAACCCTGTGGAAACGATTAATGGAAACTAAATTTAAAGGGGAATAATGTGAGTGTAGTAATTGTATTGGACTTAGAAACAACGGTTCAATTTGGTGAGGATAAAAGTAAGGACAACAGCCCATACCATCCAAAGAATAAGATCGTCTCTTCTCATTGGAGAATGATTGAAGACGGAGAGATGGGCCCAGCGCGTCGGGCTGTATTTAATCACAATGAGCAACACGGCCTGTACGCCGATAGCAGTGAGCCGATGAAGGCAGACCTTAAACGGGCTGAATTAATTGTATGCCATAATGCTAAATTTGACGTGTCCTACTTATATGAGTCAGGTTTCAGTACACCAAAAACAGTGTACGACACGATGATTGGTGAGTACATCCTCGCACGAGGACAACGCCAAGAGCTATCACTCAAAGCTACAGCCGAACGCCGGGATGTTACCCGGAAGAAGTCTGACCTAGTAGATGGCCTGTTTAAGTCCGGGGTAGGCTTCGAGGCTATGCCACTGGCTACGGTCATAGAGTATGCAGATGCCGACGTGTTATCTACTGCTGAGATCTACCAAGCCCAACAAAAAGATCTTCTAAAAGAGTCGAACGTCGGCTTACTCCCAACCTTTACTCTGATGAATGAGATGTTGCTGTTTTTGGTGGAGCTAGAGCGCAATGGTATTGCAATAGATACCGATACTCTGGGTGCAGTAAAAACACAGTATCAGGCAGAGAAGGTACAGATAGAGAAAGATCTGGATGCTATCGTAGCTGACGTGATGGGTGATACGCCTATTAATCTAAACAGTGGCGTCGATATGACTGCTGTTGTTTATTCGCGCACAGTAAAGGATAGGAACTACCATAAGAACGCATTCAACATAGGCGTCAATGCCCGGGGCAAACCACTACCACCCCCTCGTATGAATGCTAGTAAGTTTGCTAACACCGTTCGTAAGTCTACTCGCCGGGTAATGAAGACCATAGCTAACCACTGTGATGTCTGTGAGGGCAAAGGTAAGCTACAGAAGGTTAAGGTTAACGGCGATTTGTATAAGAACCTATCCAAGTGTACGCACTGTGATGGGCGAGGTTATACTTTAACCGAGACAGGACAAGTGGCCGGGCTCAAGCTAGTACCTACTCAAGCTACCGATGCCAGCATCAACGGATTTAAAACAGATAAGTTAACGATCAAGAAGTTGATTGCTCAGGCCGAGGCGAAGGACAACTTAAAAGCCATAGAGTTCCTTACAAAGACTTCTAGGCTAAACGCTATCTCTACTTACCTAGACTCGTTTATTAAGAACATCGAAGCATCTACCCGTGCAGATGGAATACTCCACGCGCAGTTTAACCAATGCATAACTCGTACAGGCAGACTGTCCTCTTCTAACCCAAACTTCCAGAACATTCCAAAGGGCTCTAAGTTTCCCGTACGGAAAGCCGTACACTCTAGGTTCGATGGCGGCACGATTATGGAAGCTGACTTCTCTGGGCTAGAGTTTAGAGTAGCCGGGGAACTATCTCAGTGCCCTACTGTCATCGAGCAGATACTTGATGGGTTCGATGTACACAAACAGACCGCCGCTATTATAAACCAATGCTCAGTAGATGATGTTGATAAGACTATGAGACAAGCGGCAAAGGCGTACACGTTCGCGCCGTTGTATGGCGGGATGGGTGCTAATGAGCCCCCGCATATCCAAGCCTACTTCAAAGAGTACTTCAACATCTACAAGGGCCTAGCACTGTGGCACCGCAAACTGATGGATGGCGTGTTGAAAGACGGTCTTGTTCGTATACCAAGCGGCCGGGAGTTCTACTTCCCTAACGCCCGGAGGCTAGGAAACGGTAGGATAACTAATGCTACTGCCGTAGTTAACTACCCCTGCCAATCGTTCGCTACTGCCGACTTAGTTGTGATGTCATGTGTCCGGGCCCACAAAATATTTATCAAGGAAGATTTTAAATCAAGATTGATCTTGACGGTTCATGATTCAATTGTCGTTGACGTTCACCCGGATGAAGACGCGCAAGTGATAGAGGCCCTGAAGTGGGCTATGGGCGGTTTAGCCGAAGAGGTCAAAGAACGCTATGATTATGAGCTTTCACTCCCCCTCGATATCGAGATCACACAAGGCCCAAATTGGATGGAACAAGTTGAATTGGATATTGACTAGTTACCTTAACTAAGGTACATTGTAAGTCCTTAACAAAATACCTAATAAAGGTAACTACTGGAGAAATTTATGAATGAACTTGCAACTATTAGCAAAAGTGAACAATTGGAACTTGCCGCCGCTATGGGCATGGGTGGTGGTAGCGGTGACGCTTCTTCTGATCGTCTACCCGAATTAAAGATTAACTACCAAGAAGAGAACGACCAAGGTCAGTCACTTCCTCGTGGTCAATTCTTTGTGAAAGGTACAAATGATGACCCTGTTTTCTCCAAAACGGTGAACTTTCGTCCACTTAGCCAACTGTTTCAATGGATTCAGTATGACCCGGAAGAGAACAAGGTTAAGAACAAAACCTTGATGATCCCAATGCTACGCCAAGAAGCCCGGGACATGAACGGCACTACACGTTGTGGTAAACCTACCAGTAACGTATTGCGTGAAATGTCTAAGGAAGATCAGAAGCGTTACAGTGATATCAAATGCTTCCGTCAAGTGCGTGGCCTAGTGTCTTACGAAGGTAAGAATGCAGATGGTGACACAGTAACTGTCGAGAACCAGCCTGTAATTGTCATGCTGAAAGGATCTAACTTTAACCCGTTTGAAGATGAGTTCCTGAAGAAATTACCTCGGGGCCGTAAGATGCACGAGTATACAGTCAAGGTGGGTGCCACTAAGACTAAAGGCTCTGGCGGTAACATATGGTGGGTAATGAACTTTGACCCGGATCTTGTTAACGCGCTTCCAATGGATGAGCAGATCTTTGAGACAGTCAAAGTAATGCATGACATGGTAAAGAACGAGAACGAAAAGATTCAAGCGTCTCATGAGAAAGCTCTGCGTAACAGCCAGCTATCTGATGATGCTATTGATGCCCTCGATAATATATCTAGTGACTTGGAAGATGATTTAGCCGACGAAGCGTAATCGTACCTTAACTTGAAACGAGGTACTTTATGTCTCTAAACATTCTTGAACACCAACTTCATATGGTACTTGATAAGCTCTCTAACGGAGAGGTTGTAGAGTATGAAGAAAGCTGGATAGACGAAGCCGGGGAGATGTTTAAAGACACTCTCCGCAAACAACTAAAGCCGCGTGAAGAGGAGTTCCGCATTCGTATGTCGAATGTGGGACGCCCCTCTTGCCAACTCCAACAGGAGAAGGCTGGCACTCCTAAATCCAAGAACCCCTACAACAACATTGTCCGCTTTATGCTGGGCGATGCGACTGAGGTATTGGTTGAGTTATATCTTAAACTAGCCCGAGTAAATATTACTGGGGGTAAGGATAAGGTACAGCTTGATGTGGGCGATACCACCATCCTTGGTGAGAACGACGTGGAGATAGACGATAAGGTCTATGACACTAAGTCCTCTAGTCCTTGGGCCTATGACAACAAATGGAGTCAGGGCTGGGAAGGCGTAGCTAAGGACGATGCGTTCGGTTATGTACCTCAGTTATTGGGCTACAGTGATGCCTCCGGTAAAGAACCCGGCGGTTGGCTTGTTGTTAATAAATCCACGGGTGAGATCAAGGTTGTAGACGCTGAGTTTACTGATGCAGATAAGCGTGGAATCCGTAATAAGATCGCGTCTAATGTGGAATTGATAGCAACAGACGCACCTTTTGAAAAATGCTTTGAACCACAAGACGAGTACTTCCGTAAGCAACTAACCCCCAACAAAAGGCTGGCTATTAACTGTACGTTTTGTAACTACACAAACGCCTGTTGGCCGGACGCGAAGTACCGCCCTCAAACTCACAGCAAGGCTCAAAATCCTCGCTACCATTGGTATGCGGAGTATGACGATGACCTTTAGAAACATACGCCGTAGAGCTATCGCCAATGGATACCGATCTGGTCTGGAAGAAGACATTGGCATACAACTTAAAGAGGCTGGAGTAAGTGCTGAGTATGAGCCGTTCCGCATTCCTTTTACTGTCCCAGTACAGGGCCGCCACTACACCCCCGACTACGTTTTACCTAACGGTATCGTAATTGAGAGCAAGGGCCGCTTTACTCCTGAAGATAGAAAAAAACACATCTACATCCGTGACGAGTACGGCGAGGCGTTAGACCTTCGCTTTGTATTCAATAACCCTAGAGGCAAGCTCCGTAAGGGTAGCAAGACTAGCTACGCTGACTGGTGTGAGAAGAATGGGTTTATGTTCGCGGCGAAAGAAATCCCGGGTGAATGGCTTAAAGAAAAACCTAAAAAGCGTTCATTAAATTTACTTAACAAACTTCGAGAAACAAAATGACGGATAAGTTTATAGGAGCATTTATAGAACTCGTCCCGAATGAAACTAGCGAAGGGATAGATTTTAGGTTTGGTTGGGAGTTCCCCGACAATATGGATCCAGAAGTACAGGATTTATTTAAGAACCTAGTAGCTGGGATCTTCGGCCTGATGAGTAGTCAAGATGAAGAGATTATCGCCATAGGTGAGATAGTCCGTAATGTGTCCGGGTTTGATGAAAGTATCAAGCCAGTAGCAGAGAACGAGATTATCTTTACTGCGGACGAGGAACTTCTAGGCAAGCTGGAGTCTTCATCAAAAGTCATCGACATAAGTAAGTACAAACCACAAGGCGACGAATGATGAGTGATCTATTTATCGGCCTGTGTGGAAAGAAAGGCTCCGGGAAATCCTATGTAGCCAAGAACATGAGAGATAGTCGGGGAGCAAAGATCATCCGCTTTGCCGACACTCTTAAAGACATGATGCGTGTGATGGGCTTTAACGAGGGCCAGATAAACGGCGACCTTAAAGAAGTAGCCTGTGACATGTTGAATGGTAAGACCCCAAGATACGCCATGCAAACACTCGGAACTGAGTGGGGCCGTAACTTACTGCACGAGAATATCTGGGTGGATATGCTTGTTGCCAAGGCGAACAAAGAGACCGGTATTGTTGTGGTTGATGATGTTCGTTTCCCAAATGAAATAAAAGCAATCCGCGAGAACGGCGGAGTGGTAGCGTGGGTGGAACGAGTTTCTGTCTACGAAGGTGAAGATGAACACGCTTCCGAAACTTCGGTTAGTGCGGCGGACTGCGATGTCTGGATAGACAACACCCTACCCATCTCTGAAGTGCTTACCAACGTGGAAGGTTGGGCGCGATTGCAGAAAGATATTAGGAATAAAAATGAAAAATAAAGTTAATATTGACTTAGAAAGAGATGGATTATTTGATGACCTCGGACTCACAAGACTACGCGAAAGCTACATGCGCGAAGACGAAAGTAGCCCACAAGAAAGATTTGCCTACGTCTGTGAGCAATTCGGATCTAACCCCGACCATGCCCAGCGCCTCTACGAATACACCAGTAAACACTGGCTGTCGTTGTCCACGCCAATCCTCAGCTACGGCCGGAGCAAAAGGGGTATGCCCATCAGTTGCTTCTTGTCGTACCTCGACGATAGCGCCGAAGGATTAGTAGATACTCTATCCGAAGTAAATTGGCTGTCTATGCTAGGCGGCGGTGTTGGTATCCATGTGGGTATCCGTGGCTCTGACGATAAATCAGTTGGGGTAATGCCTCACCTGAAAGTCTATGACGCAAGCTCACTAGCCTACCGACAGGGACGTACCCGGCGCGGTAGTTATGCGGCATTCCTAGACATAAGCCACCCGGACATTACGGCGTTTGTTGAGATGCGTAAGCCTACAGGTGACCAGAACTTCCGTACACTGAACCTACACCACGGCGTGAACATAACGAATGACTTCATGAACCTTATCGAGCAGTCGATGCGTGATGAGGACTTTGATGACTCATGGGATCTAGTAAGCCCTAACAATGGTGAAGTAGTCGAAACAGTATCGGCCAAGGCACTATGGATTAAGTTACTAGAGATGCGTACCCAGACAGGTGAGCCCTACTTGGTGTTTATAGATAACGCTAATGATGATCTGCCTGAATGGTTAAAGAGCCAAGGTTTGAAAATCAACGGCAGTAACCTATGTACCGAGATCTTCTTGCCTACGTCTATGGATCGGACTGCGGTCTGCTGTTTGTCCAGCCTGAATATCGAGTACTACGACGAATGGAAGTCTGAGCGTAAGTTTATCCCGGACATCATGGAGATGTTGGATAACGTGCTGGATCACTTCATAGAACATGCACCTAAGACCGTCTCCAGAGCCGCTTTATCAGCGTCTAGAGAACGATCTATCGGCATTGGTACCCTTGGTCTACATGCTTACTTTCAGAAGCGTAACATGCCTTTAGAGGGCGTCATGACTAAGGTGGCTAATCGTGAGATCTATCGTCATATCGAGAAAGAATGTAAGCGAGGTGACAGACAGTTATTTGAGTCCCGTGGGCCATGCTACGATGCTCAACAAGCGGGTGTCGAGCGTAGATTCAGTCATTGGACTGCTATTGCTCCTAACGCCTCTAGTTCTATTATTATGGGTAACACTAGCCCTAGCATTGAACCTTACCGAGCCAACGTATTTCGCCAAGATACAATGTCGGGTGCGTACATACAAAGAAACAAGTTCCTTGAAACTAAGCTAGAAGAACTTGGTCTAAACACTCAGAAGACGTGGGCTAGTATCACCGCCAATGATGGCTCTGTTCAGCACCTTGATATCCCACAAGATACAAAAGACGTATTTAAAACAGCCAATGAGATTGACCAGCTTTGGTTGATAGACCTAGCCTCTGACAGACAGAAACATACTGATCAGGGCCAGAGTCTAAACCTATTTTTCCGCCCGGATGTAAATGTGAAGTATCTTCACGCCACTCATTTCTTAGCATGGAAGAACGGTCTAAAAAGCCTGTACTACTGCCGTTCTGATAAGCTCCGTAAAGCTGATCGCGTCGGTATGCAGATTCAACGTAACAGAATTGAAGACGAGATTGATCTGACAGCGGTAGCTGATGGTGATGTCTGTCTCGCATGTGAGGGATGATTATGCCAAAAAGAAAACCAAAATTAACGGACACAAGAGATTACTATAAGCCATTTAACTATCCGTGGGCTTATGATGCGTTTCAGGCTAGTGAGCAAATGCACTGGTTGTGGACAGAAGTACCTATGCTGGAAGACACCAAGGACTGGCGTCACAGATTAAACGATGGAGAGAAGGACTTCCTTGCGAAGATCTTCCGTTTCTTTACTCAGGGCGATATAGATGTGTCAGGCGCGTACATTAACAACTACTTGCCACATTTCCCACAGCCTGAAGTAAGGATGATGTTATCCTCGTTCGCCGCCCGGGAAGCTATCCATGTTGCCGCCTACAGCCACCTTATCGAAACCTTGGGTATGCCTGAGTCAACGTATAATGAGTTTAATGAATACGAAGAGATGGTGGAGAAGCACGACTTCTTCCAAGAGCTACAGAAGGACGATAACTTACCCGCTCAGATAGCCGCGTTTAGTGCCTTCACTGAAGGTATGCAGTTGTTTAGCTCATTCGTGATGCTACTGAACTTTGCTAGGCATGGTAAGATGAAAGGTATGGGCCAGATTATTGCATGGTCTATTGCTGACGAAACTCTGCACACAGAGAGTATGATCAAGCTGTTCCGCACCTACGTTCAAGAGAACCGAAATCAATGGAACGATGCAACCAAGAAGATGATATACACCACCGCTGAAAAGATGGTTGACCTAGAGGATAAGTTCATCGGTCTAGCGTTCGGCGTGAACCAGATGGAAGGCCTGACCCCTATCGAGGTAAAGCAGTACATCAGATATATTTGTGACAGACGTTTAATCGCGCTGGGCATGAAGGGGATCTTCAAAGTGAAGACTAACCCGTTGCCTTGGGTGGATGGAATGCTTGGTGTCACACACACTAACTTCTTTGAAAACAAAGTTGTGGACTACGCAAAAGGGGCACTCTCTGGCGATTGGGCAGAGGTATGGGGAGCGGTATCATAGGAGTTTTGACCTATGTCGCATCAGAAACGACAGGCCAAAAAAAAGCCACTGGAAGTGGCATACGATATGGGCCAGAAGGCCTTTCACCGGGGTATCTTTGATAGCCCTTATAAAGAAAGTTCGTTCCTTCACAAGGAATGGAAACGTGGTTTTGACACTGGGTTTTTCCAGAATCAGAAACGCTGGATTAAACAGTAGTGCCCTTAACTGTTTACTTAACTAAATGATTATAGTATGATCAACAACTAGAACAGGAGTATGAATGAGTTTAGACGCTCTAGATGAAAAGATCCTCGAATGGGGTTTGCAGAAAGGTATTTTACCTCACGCAGAACCTTTGGCCCAGCTTGATAAGACTGAGGAAGAAGTAGGTGAGTTACGCCAAGCTATTTATGAGCATGACGTTGACGAAGTGAAGGACGCCATCGGTGACATATACGTCACTATCACGATGCAAGCTGAAGCATGGGGATTCACGATGGAAGAGTGTGTGCAAGCCGCATACGACGTAATTAAACGCCGCACCGGTAAAATGGTTAACGGTAAATTTGTTAAAGATACTTAGGAGTATATTATGCCAGAAGCAGAAAGCATTGATCCAAATGCACAAGAACCACTTTCAACCGATGAACTATTGGATTCTCTCAAAGGGAAGTTTGATAGTTGCATTGTTACCGGGTTCAACAAAGACGGTCACTTATTCATGTCTAGTTCCGTTAGTAATATCCCGTTCATGCACTGGACACTTAACCGTTCAATCTTTGAATTAGGATTGTTCGAGAAGCAAGCGGCCCAGCCCCAAACGGAAGAAGCCCCAGCATCTGATGTTGACACTGAGGCTTCGGAATCGTAACACCCTTTATAGTCCTTTTGTAGTGGACTTTTGCCCTCATCTCCGTCTAACCAACGGGCCAAAGGTGGGGGCTTTTTTATGTGCGCTTGTAGCTCAGATGGATAGAGCGTCCGGCTACGAACCGGAAGGTCGGGAGTTCGAGTCTTCCCAAGTGCGCCAGTTTAAAAGGTACGGATTAAACTATATACCATAAATCCTAAAAGGATTAACGCTAATACAAGTCCCATCCTCGTTTCCCATGTTGACCAATCTTCCTGCATTAATATATTTCCGTTGTTAGTGGATCTACAAATACCGGCTTGCAATATGTTAATATCGGTATCTCGTATTGCCCTTGGCTTTGTGTAGCGATTAACCTAGCAAACCAAATGCATTCAGTTACATCTGCCCAATACCCCATCTCAGATGTGTCCACGACGAAACCATTACTAAATGTCTCTAACATTAATGCGAAGACAAGCTGTTTCATTCATGGGCCTATTATTGTGTGGCTCCTTCTAACAGAGCTTCCCCTGTTTGTTGAACGGCATCTCTGCCTTCTCTAAACATACGTTCCGTATCGATAAGCAGTTCTAGCATCTCTGCGTCACTGGGCTCGTTATCTTCATTGTATATACCTACACGGAGGGCATATGTCTTCATTATCTCTGCGGCAGTTGATGAGACGTTACCGTCTTTGTCTACCACCCTACGGGCCACTTCTAAGAAAGCATCCGGGTCTGCAAACATAACGTCAGTTACTTGAGCTACGCCCTTTTTGTTGATCGCGTTAGTAATCAATCCTGTACCAGCGGCCCTAACTCGTGCGCCTAGTCTGCTAAGAACACCAAGTGTTAACGTCACCGATTTATCAAGTGCCTGTTTAGCCCCAGCCTGTAGAATATTGGCGTAAGTATCTGATCCAGCACCGATAGACTTGGCACCTTTAGCCCGGGTAATTATCCCAGTCTCATTAAGTAATACCTTCAGGCCGTTCATAAGAGCGGGTTTGTCCCCGAACACTGCCTCACCATAAAGTAAGACATTATCTAGCTCATCACGGACAGCGGTATCCACGCCGGTCTTGAGCATTCTGTTACCGCCTAACTCTTGTGTAGCGGCTAGGAATTTCTTTCTAAAGTGACGTGCGTAAGCAACTTGCATACCTTCTAGTAATACAGGATTGCCAGACTCTTTGGCTGTCTGGATTAAATCTGCTAGTGGGCCTTCAAACTGCTCTGTACCGGGTACCTTTCGCATAGACTGAGGATCATTCAAGATCTTCTCAAATGCCTTAAACCCATTAATCTTAGCTTTACCATTAGGCTGAAAGAACGCGGCTAATTCGTCACCGTAAATTCTTTCTTTAGCGGCTGTAGCGGCATCTGTTGCCGACTTGATCTGAGCTTCTAGCTGTTCTCTAGTCAGGCTTGAGTTTCTTAGATTACCTAACAGCGTATCAATACGCTTTGCTTGATCCGGGAAGTTCTCTCGAACTAAAGTCCCGTAATTTGATAACGACTCAATGATGTCTGCTGTGTCGATATCCGGGATCTTAGTCTTACCACCAATACGGCCGGATAACTTACCCATGATATCCCCGATAATATAATCGGTTACAACACCAGCGTTACCTTCTTTATCCAGTAGATTAATAATCTGTGTACCAGCTTCACGGTTAGTATCGCTTAATGCACTTACTACCTGTTGTCTGGATTCTTGTGCAAACTTAGGCCCTTGTATCTCTACGCCTTCTTCGGCCATATCTTTACTAGTTCTGCCTACTGTCTGTGCGTGGATGTTGCCTACTTCTTCTAGTGCTAGGCCATCTCTCCAATAAGGCGCGTAACTCTTTGTGTAGTATTCTTTAGCGGCTACTGCGGCTTCAGCTACTTCATCGTCACCAAACTCGATAAGATCATCGACTGCCTTCGTATCGATATACGATACAAACTCTCTAAGAACTCGCCCTGCGGCGTTGTTCCCTTGAGCAAACATGTCAGAAGCATTCTGTGCTACGGCTGGTCGTACCTCACGGTACAACGTCTGGAAGTCTAGCCCTTCATCATTGATAAATTTAAGCACCCGCGTTTGCATTTCTTCAGCGGTTTCTTGTACAGGCTTACCATCAACCATCTTTGTAGATAGTTGCACTTCGTCGAGTAGTCTGCCGAATATGCTGTTTGGCTTTAGTTGTTCTTTGGCCGCACTAATCTGGCCCGGTTGTAAGTCTTGTAATACCTCAATCAATCCA
>Ga0181419_1000245_pt1 | contig 18668 bp, 19 predicted proteins | sample 42SPOviralmetaG_FD_130144 | JGI IMG/M metagenome (GOLD analysis project Ga0181419, IMG submission 130144) | Marine viral communities from the oligotrophic San Pedro Time Series (SPOT) site, San Pedro Channel, CA, USA - 42 SPOT_SRF_2013-04-24 | ecosystem: Environmental > Aquatic > Marine > Strait...
TAAAATTATTAGAAAAATACAGTAAGTATTGTAGTAAAATTATAGATTTTTTAGATGGACAAAAAATTTTTTATGGAAGTAGCCCTAAAAATTTAACATCAACAGAAAAAAAACGCCGTAGTTCTATTTTTACAGAAATATTAGATTATTACTTCTCAGGTTTTGGTGATGAAATAAAAAGTGTAGCGGAATGGAAACGGTTATACCCAGAGGGTAATAATCGTCATTCAGGTTCATCATTAGATAATAAATTATGGGTGAACTGTTCGGGAGGAAGACCAGAGAATCTTGAAGGTTTCCTTCGTAGGCACGCCATAGCCACTCCACCCAAACAAATTTATATTAACAACGCTATTCCCTCAAGATGTGCGAAGCTGCTTTCGGAATTAGGTTTAAAAGTAAAGTGTTTCACATCAGTTATAGATCCAATGGGGACATTTGGAGACTGTTATCCTGTCCCTGATCCAAATATAGAAGGAACAATCACTATTGATATTTATACAGGAGAGGACCCAGACACGTCCCCTAATCGGTTATATATTAAATTATATGTGGTAAATAATCATAATATATCACTTACGACGAACCCTCCTATTCTGGGCGGTGAACCAGGTAGAATACTTATTAAAATGAACAACCATCCCTACTTAGATGTGAATGATATATATATAAATAATTTTAAAAAAAGTAAACCCTTATCAATAGCTAATACAGTTAAACTATTTGAAGAACATAACGCAAAACATAATGCAGAACAAATTGTACGGAAGTTTTTGGGGGATTTTTTACAGGGAGTTGAAGCAATTAATAGCGGTTTACTATATCTTAGCGGGGATAAACCAGCGACAGCAATGTATTATTTACTAAATGCGTTGAAGGAGGGGGACGCGCATTTCGATGTTGAAGGTCTATTCTTGGGTGGATATGTAGAAAAAGGCACACCTTGTATGATACATTTACATAATAGGACAATTATAGATGTGATAAGTAGCACAACTGCCAGACTAGGTGGTGGCGGATTAAAAGATAAAAAGAGAGTAAGAAGATCCCGTAAACGTAGAACAAACCGGAGAAAGAAAACACAGAGGAGAAAGACTACTAAACGTAGATCAAATAGAAGAAAGACTACTAAACGTAGATCAAATAGAAGAAAGACTAATAAACGTAGAACTGTTAGGAGAAAGACCAATAAACGTAGATCTGTTAGGAGAAAGAATACTAAACGTAGATCTGTTAGGAGAAAGAAATAAATAATTAATTTTCTATTCTATAATAATGACCCTTTATAATTTTTTTAAAAAACACTGGATTATACTTACTCTTATTATAATCTTGATTTTATCATCTAACCTCTTTGATACGGTTGAACCATTTACACACATTGATACTATTGATGAAAAAACAAAAATAAAATCTTTTGAAAAGTTAATGAAAAGTTTCAATGAAATCTTTCCTGATGGTAACCGAAACGCAGGTGGACCACAATTTTTCAAGCATATTGTAGATCTCGGATTAAGCAAAGATAACTTTGAACTATACAATACATTTTATTGCGGTGTTAGTGGTTCTCCTGTAAGTCCCGATAGAGGAAAAGTTTATGATTACATTGTTGTAAAAGATATGGATGGTAATGATGTTCGTGGTAAATACTATAGATGTTGTTGGCCCTGTTTATGCGATGTTATGAAATATACAAAAGTTGATAAGTTTGATATTACACTTGATGGAAAAAAGAGGACATATGATGTATTAACTATAGATGACCCTTGTTGTAATGAAAGTGAAATACCTAAATCTGTTACAGCTTACAAATGTAAATCAGGTAAAACTCAAAATGGTATGTATTCACGCTCAGGAAGATTAATTTATGCCCTTTTTTACACGGATGATAAGGGTCAAACTAAAGATATCGATAGTGTTTTAGATCAATGTAAAGAAAGAATGGAAACACCTCCTGATGAATTACAAAGTGGTATGGGTGATATATTTGTAAAATTATCGTTACTTTGTGAAGATAATGTTGAAGGTTTTACAGATACACACGATACTTTGAAAAATATTTATGGTGAACCTCTTAAAACATGTAAAACAGGTGATAGTCCGGGAAGTTGGGATAGCGAAGGATATTGTAGTGAAAGAGGAGGAGGTGTTCATCAAATATGTATGGAAGTAACTCCTGAAAGAGGTGATTTTTCTACTCAAACTGAACAAGGACCATGGTCTCAAGATAGAGTTGGTAATAATCATTGTATGTGTTTAGGTGCGTGGGCACTCTATAAAGCTAAAGGCAAAGGCGATGGGAATGAACTTCAATGCGAATCTATACCTGATTATTCACTTAGCCCGGAATATATTAATAAATGGAATACTTGGAATAATCATGAGATATCCGATCAAATAAAAAATGGTGTTGATAGTATGGTTCAACAATGTTATAATAAAAAAAATAGTCAATATCTAAAAGATAAATATGATACAATAAGAATGAGTTATGGTGGATGGTCAAGTGTTATCTAAAGATTATAATTTTTAAGGATTTTCTATATCTTTTTCATTTTCACATTTTTCATAGTATACTTTCATACATATTAGTATAATCATAAATACTAGTTCAACACTGGAACATAAATAAATAGGTGGGAGATTTTTATGAACACTGTAAATTATACCGAGAATAACCCCTGCCAAGAATATAAATTGCCAAGCATAAGATATATCATCCATATTTTTTGTCCTATATGATTTATACACTTGTGGTACAAAACCACTCGCGAAAAGAACACCAGCTGTATATCCACATATATCGTATAAGTCCATCTTATGATTTATTTATTTTTTTTTCAAATTTAAAATCGCAATACTATTATATGGATCACGCATTAACAATATTAATAGTATGTTTAGTAATAGCAAGTGTTTATTACTATTATAACCATACAGAAAAAGTTTATTATCCACCTGAAAACTATAACAAAATGAATATTCTACAAAAACATTGGAATATTATCGCGAATGAATATAAAGCATTACCAAAAGATAAAATGATTAATTTTCAAAGTAGGACAAAAGATGATTGGTATAATGGGGGACAATTAGATGAATTAGCAAAAAAACATTTTCAAGACTATGGTTGGCATTCAGCATGGTCCGAAGATGACAATGTAGCAAATGATAATTGGAAAAATTGGGGATTAATGTACAAAGATGTAGCTCTCGGGAAGAATTCACAATTATGTCCTCTTACAACAGCAATGTTGAATACTATACCTGGTATCAGAATAGCTGGTTTTTCTCTTATGACTCCAAATTCTGTTATCAATCCTCATACAGATACAACAGGTATTAAATATGGTAGTTTAGCCTATCATTTAGGTATAGATGTTCCAGATAAAAACAATTGTTGTCTTATTGTGAATGGTGAAAAAAAAGAAGAAGAAAATGGAAAAGTTATTATTTTTGATTCAACATATCTTCATTCAGCTTACAATATAACTGATAAAGATAGATGTATTTTATATATTGATTTTGAAATTGATTAAATAGTATGACCATTACATTTATATATATCATATACTTTCCGACGTTTTGAATTTTCAATGTCTAATGAACAATTATGACAATATTCATCGTGATTTTTAGTTCCTATATTCCATTTAACAACTTTATCATCTTTTCTTTCAAAAAACTTATATTCTGGTTCTTTAACATGGTGTGTTTTATTATCATCACTTCTCATTCCATGATAATACTTACCATCTACTTTTGAACGAATTTCACCAGTTCCGAAATTATATTTTACCTCTTCTGTAACACCTTCTTTAAAAATTTCATTTTCTTTTTCATATTCTTCTTGTTTTTCTAAATATGTGATAACTCTCTTTACTTCATTGATGTCTTTTTTAAATTTTTCGAATGCTTCTTTATCTTTTGGTATTACAGAAAGATATGTTTTATGTCCTCCATCATAATACTTTCCATCTTCCGGATTTACCAAAACAGGGATTTTCTTTTTGTATTCGCAAACTTTCCCAATACAAGTACATAATCCCATTGCCCATAAAGAACTCATTATAATATTTTCTCCGACTGTAAAATTACCGGGTGGACTATGGTCTTCCATAACTATATCAGCCATAGCATAAGGAATTAAACTTAGTAAGATTAGTATCATATAATAATACGTTTCTATTTTATTTTTAAATATCAAAAATTGTTAAAGTTTCGCTACCGAATACCATGTAACGGTAGGATAAACTATCTTATTCTTAGAAATCTTTTGTGCTTCCTTAAAACTAATAAAACGTAGAGGTTTTACCTTACATCCTTGCCAATCCTTAGCTCGCTGGCGTAAACGGAATGAATTTCTTTCTCCCTTGATTGGAACAAGATTATTGTTCGAATTACGACAAACAACTTCAATCATATCTTATTATTATTATACATAATTGTTACCTTATATCTTTATATATATTTTATAAAGACCTTTATTTAAAAATTTGAATATATTTTATAATATACATTATAAACATTAAAATGATGAAAGCAATTAGTCTTTTCTCTGGTATGGGAGGTGATTCACTCGGTATTCAAAATGCTGGAGTTGAATTAGTAGCCTATTCAGAATGGGAGAAAGAAATGAAAGAAACGCATGAACTAAATTTCCCAAATACAAGATTAATTGGTTGTGGAGATATAACAAAAACAACCGATGATCAATTTCTAGAATACAAAGATGATGTAGATCTTATATTTGCTGGTTTTCCATGTCAAGGATTTTCACATGCTGGAAAAAAGCTTCCAGATGATCCTCGTAATACACTTTTTAGAGAATTTTTAAGGTCTACAGACCTAATACGTCCAAAATACATTATAGGAGAAAATGTCAAAGGTTTACTAAATAGAAAAAATGTTGATGGCGATTTATATATTGATAGAATTGAAAGCGAATTTAATAATATAGGTTATAATATCCATTATGAAGTGTATATGTGTAGTAAATTAGATATAGGTGTTCCACAAAATAGAGAACGTCTTATTATTGTTGGTATTCGTAGTGATTTAGAACAAGAATTTAACTTTCCCTATGAAAGTGAAGAAAAGTATGGGGATCTAAAAGATATTATTCAATTTAGTATGGAAGGTGCTATAAAGATAGAACCGGAGGATCTAGATTTTGATTTTGATGATATTCCTGATGAATGTATAATCACAGATATGAGTAATGATGAAAGAGAAAACAATCCACATCCAAATTTAGTAGGTCTTGCTAAAAAAAGAGATTATGTTCGTAAAGAGAAAGCTAGACCCCATCGTCTTCATTTCGGAAGGAGATTAGATGTTGGAGGAGAAATTATCGATATTAGAAAACCGATTAATACTATTATATGTTCATACGCACATTGTCCAAGATTCTTTGTTCCTCTAAAAAATAAAAATGGTAATTACCTTCGTTGTTTGCTACCTGATGAACTAAAACAAATACAAGGTTTTCCAGCAGATTATAAGATTTCAGGTAATACTAGTAAAAAGATTAAACAGATTGGAAATGCTGTTCCACCACCACTCATTCAGATGATTGTTGAGAGACTACTTCAAGTCTAGACGGAAGCATGAAAAACCACAACCTTTACCCCATCTCATTATACCAATAATGTATGATCCATCTTCAAGATTAAATTTAAATTCTATATCTTTCTTTTTTATCATTTCAACATTCATTATTTTTTTAGGTTCAATCTTATCAAACCATTTAAATGAAAACTTACCAATATCCCATTCATCAATTGATCCAGTTGTCTGCAACCAGACATCTTTTTCATTCATTACGTCGTTATAGATTTTCTGAACTTCTTCTATTAATATTTTTTTTTCTTCTTCTGTAATTTCAAATGATTGATTTACTTGAATACGGTAATCAATTTCATCATGGCCCCAAGAATTCATACTTTTTCCAGGATACATATTTCTATAGTTAACCTTCAATGTTTTTGAGTAACATGATTTTGGATCAACCATACAGTATGGCCCTCCCTTTAACCATTCTTCAAATGGAGGTGGTTGTGGTAAATTATATTTTTTTATAATATCCGGATTATTAACATTAATATCATACCACAACTTTAGGTATTTTCTTGATATACTAAAATTTTCAGCAGGTCCATTGTAAAATTCTACTGAATTTTCATATGGTTTAGTTGTTTCATCTATGTTTTCATGGAATTTTTTAGTTCCTTTTTCTTCACACCTAGAAAATGTTCCATCGGGATGGATTATCAAGATATCAAAATGATCGCCATTCCCTCCTTTTTTCTCAAATCTTAATATTGTCATTCCAGTTTTTTCATGATATCCATGTTTCATTAATTTTCCTAATTCTGTATTTGTATTAACATTATTACAAATCTTAGAATTTCTCATATCTTCATCTTTTTTTGCTGTTTTTCTTCCATCCATTTTATCATTTTCACTTCCACTTTTCTTTATATCGTTATTATCGTAGTATTGTGGTAGTGCTTTCATATTACATAATGTTTTATTATGGTCAATATCACCACAAATACTACAAGGCATGAAGGTATACACCTTTTATTTATAATCATTTCATAAAAACCTTCAAATTTTTAAAAAAAATATCATTGTATTGGTATAGATTTTATAGTTATCTAATTTAGTTCCTCATAAGTATTTCCTTCGCCATTTCTTCAACATAACGTTCTGATGCTACAGCTGCTGGAGTCATAATCTTATTAAGTGATTCATTTAACGTAATTGATGTAATCTTTTTTTTGTCTGGTGTGAAATTTACACTCGCGAACAATCCACTATTGTATTTTTCAATGGCTTCATTCAAAGTATTATCCATTTTTACTCCGAAAGACACAAACTTTGGACAGTGTAATGTATATGTTTTAGAACCAGGATATGTCTTTTCATTTGGGTTGAATTCGTTATTCATTTCTTCAGGGTGGTTGTAGATGTATTGGAGGCCGAACATCATCATACCCATTGTTCCTTCAGGGACAACGAGTCCGACTTCTCTGTCTTGTACCGGGTATATGTTCAAGTCTTCCAAGTTTCCTTTATCGTTACGGAATATGTATGCTTTATCACCCATGAAAATACCACCATCTTTCTTGATGACGAATTGTAGTTGAAGGTGTGCCCCCCTTCCACGCACACACTCAAATCTCTCAGGGATTTTTGGCTCTGGATGGGCCATAGTTTATTACTTTACTATATAACAAAAAATTTATTCAAATTTACTACTATTTAGTTGAGGGATATTTTAACTTCTATATGGATTTTTTGTATGATGTAGTAAAGCCCTACCATATTGATGAAAAGGAAAATATTTAAAATACTCATTCCAGTATCTTTGATACATGCTTCACATAACAACGACATCATCATCCCCAACGATACAACTAAGACGTCATTCATCCCAGTGAGGGGAACTCTTCACTCTTAAACTTGGTAGGATCCTTGTTCGTATTTCCTGTCAGCTTTTGTTTCCAGTGTTCTACCGGCGGTTCAGGCTCTGGCTCTGGCTCTGGCTCTGGTTCGTAAGAGGATGTGCGAACTATGAGATTTCCTTCGCAATAGTAATCTGGCATCTTTATTTCTTTCCTTTCTACATATATCAAATTTAAAATTTGAAACTTGATACAGAATAGATTGTATCTAAACAACAAAGAAACCAAATAAACCAAAGAACACAGAAAGCTAAAAACTCAGAAAAGACAAAAAACAGTTACAAGACACTCACAGACAACAACACAGACAAAAAGAGGATGAGCTCACCATACACCAACACTCTCCAGAACGCCAACTTCTACACCTTCGTTGACAGCATGAAGATGAATCCTGACGACCCTTCAGGGGCGCTTACAAACCGCACAGACCTCGTCTTCTTCTCACAAGATGGAAGCGTCTTCCGGATCAGGAACACTCCGGAAGGGAAGCGGTGGTACATCCTCTCCAACAAGCTCAACGCTGTTGGGTGGTATCCGGTAGATAATGAGTTTGTCGGACATACTAAGATGGACTTCGCAGGCAATCCGATGTCAAGGACTGTCAAGCTTTACGAGGGATGTAATACGACGGCATTCCCCGGAAACCTCGGACATGTCTACCATGTGGACAACATCACCTACAGCACAAGTCCTATTTTCAGCACGAACGAGTACAACACCATGAAGGAAGAGTTCTCTCTCCCGAATGGAGTTTATGAAGACTCCATTCTAGAGGATTTCAACAAGCGCGAGTGGATTTACCTCTACCTCAAGAATTCTGCCGGAAATACGGCGGAAGAAGCCGCCGCAGCATACTGCTATCCTCTGATTCCACACCTTTCAGAAGATGGGTCTTCAAGGACACAAGCGAATACCACTCCATGGCATCGCATTCCACTTGGAGGTTCTCAACAACCAGGTCGCAACTACCACTACGAGGATGCTTTCCCGAACTCAACACACCTAGACAACCTCCCTGTCTTTGAACCAACATGCGATGGTCCTTACAAGACATCATATGAGATTATGGGAATGGATGGGTGGTTTGATGTTACTCAGCCGGATGCTCATTACACACACGAAGATACTTCAGCAGATCAAGTCCAGGACAACCTTACAACACCGGATCACTTTGATTCTTGGCGAGAAGTTGAGAAGTCTCTTGAAGACACCTTCGCTGATGAACTCGTAAACAACGTAGTGAATCAAATTCTGGACGATGATGAAGAACTTGAGGATGATGAAGTTGAAGATGGCGAAGTTGAAGAAGACTACGCTGAAACACCTCGGAGTCTTTCCGACAGCGATGTAACTTCACTTGCTTCTTTCACAACTACATCTAGCTCTTACACTACATCAACTGGTTCGTCTCCAGTATCTTCTTACACTTCGGATTCTTCTTACACTACCGAAAGTTCATTTGATTCTGAAGCTGAAGACTGGCCTGAACCGGATGAAGATTACGATGACTGGGTTGAACGTCGCTTTGATCCATTTGATGGTGGATTCTACACCAAGAAGGAGTTCTACTACTGCTACGGTGACAACATCTTCTGGAACATGATGGAACGCAAGAAGTGGGCTGAACGTTTCATGCTTGAAACTATCATCATGCGTAACCGTCCCCTTCTAAGTGATGCCAACGTAAATCACCTTCTTAACAAGATGATTGATACCTTCATGTAAGTTCTTCATTTAGCCAGACTAGTTTAAACCCATAAATTATCTATAAACATAATATTTTTTTTACATAAGTTCTTCAATATTTGTATCAATCTTATAAAACCAATCATCAAAATTTATCTTTGTATTAGAATATTTTATAGGACCATTTTTAACTATATCATTAAAGTTATATTCGCGATCATATCCATTACTTCCTCCAGCTGGATGAAAAAATATTTTGTAATCTTCTAGATCACATGAAACAACTTCAATATGACCCATACCCATATATCTGAATCCAAAATCAAAAATATTTTCTCTTCCTGACCTTTTATAATCTTCATATATTTCTAATGCCCTTTTAAGAGTCATAATTGTCCATTCACCTATATATATTTCTGTTTCCATATTACCAAGTATTTCATAGATTGTTTTTACATGACAAGTTACTCCTTTTGGAAGTGGTTTGATTTCTTTAAAATCAACTTCGAATAATTTTTGTTCACTATCTCTTGAAAAAAAACCTACATCCATTGAGTTGTATCCTTCATTTGATATTTTTGCTTTTTCAAGGACTTTGTTTATCTTGAAAATATTTTCAACTTTTTTATCCATAATATTTATAAATTTGATATAACCTTTATATTACTTTTAATATTAAACTATGGAAAGTGTAGAACTATATTTTGACTTTATGGTAACGATGGTATTTTTCTATACATACCTTTCACTTATACTACAGTCCATTCATCCTGTTCAAGCGATACCAATGATCAATATGACAAACCCTTATTATGAAAGACATTTAGAACACATAGGTGAATCTTAAAAAAAAGTATAGATAATATATATCAATGGAAATTAGCGTATTAGATTTTTTTTTTAATAAACATATTATCTTATATAGGTGGTTTAGGGACAGGATTATTAGTTTGCTGTAAGAACAAAGAAAAATTTATGAATTCAGGTAATAGAGAATTAGATCATTTTCAAGTATCTCAACCTTATTTTCCTCCCCCACATGCTGAAGCCATTACTGCTTCAGCGCCACTCCAAGAACAAGTTAGTAAAGGTGTCCGTATAACTTTAGAATAAAATAATACATATAATATAAGATATGCCTAAGAAAATTACTGCGACTGAAAGAAGTCAACTTGCTCGTGAAAGAAGAAGGAAGAAGTCACAACAAAAAGCAAGGGGTAAATCATTAGCTTCTAAACAACCTAGAGTTAAACAAATTCCATTTGAAAAAAAACTATTTAAATCATCCGTTATTCAAGATTCATCAGAAGATCCATCTGGAGATACAAATGAAAATGATAGATTTTTTGCTAAAAATGAAGTAGATATGCGATTTGACCCTGAAAAAGTAGCTTCAGATGAATTATATGATCGTTTTTTTAGTTTGGAAAAACAAAAATTAGCAGATCCATTAAGTTATCCAGGTATAAAAGATAAACAAAAATTAGATTATGTAACTGCTAATCCAATCATAGGTGAAAAGAGTCGTCTGAATGTTATGAAACAAGTTGATGATGAACTGGTCAAAAGAAAAACGTATCGCAAAAAGAAAAGAGATAAAAAGAGACGTAGTAAAAAATTAAAAACTATGACAGCCCCTCATTTTGATGATATACCTGAAGAATTTATGAGATCATTAGCAAATACAATAGTTCCAAGACAATCACAATATTTGGCCGGTTTAAACCGTTCTAGTCGTGCCCTTCCAAGTGTCAGAACAGTAAATGTATGTAATGCTATTTTACAAGATGTAAAAGATATCTTTACTTCTGGAATGTTTTTTGAAGATACTCTCAAAGAAAATGCTAGGAAACATAACATGGCTCAAGTTAGATTTAAAGATTATTTAGATACTTTCTTATCTTTCTCTGATAAAAACCATACTGGTTATAAATTAATGATACAATTAGATACAGGAAGTGTTCATGGAACATGGAGATTATCACATGGATTAGTAAATCAATACCATAGTGTTATTGAAAACTATGATATGTCAGATGATCCGTATCCAGATGTTCCTTTAGTAGATGTAAATTCGCGATTTATATGTCCTCCTTTAGGTGGAAGCTTCGCACAATCAGAAAAAATAATAAAAGATGCTTCTCTGAAAAAAGAAAGAGATGAAAGTTGGACAAGATATGCTCAAGAGAAACTTAGATTAGGAGAAGGACCCGACACACAAGAATGGTATAGAATATGGGATAATGAAAGTGAAACTCTTAATAGTAGACCATGGAATAATATTTTTACAGAAGATGGATTTATGGAAATAGCAAAAATGATAGGTGAAGAAAATATCATTAATGTTTGTAGGGTAAACGGACTAAAGGATTATATGAATGTTATAGGAAAAATGTATAAAAGAGGTTCATTCCTTTGGTGGTGTTATCATACACTAGGTGTTTTGATTTTTTATCCAAAGATTGCTCCAAATCCAAATCCACCATTGATAAACAGATTAATGATGGAAAACATCAAAGACTTCTTTATTTACAGTAATGAACAAAGAAATACTACATTAGATTTATACAATGAAGACTTATCTGTAGATGAGATGTATTTATCATTAGACTCAATTCATCGTATGACATCACAAATAATGAATTATGTTCCTAATCATGGAAATGGTCAAGAAATGTATGATCTTTTTATGATACAATATGAATCTTTTAAAAATAAAATACTTTCTCAAGTTCCAGACAATGATGAGAATCGTGAAAAAGTTTGTAGAGCCTTTCACGAATTAATCTATCTACTAGATATTGGAAGATCTTATGAAGGTGATGATATCCTTACACCAAATGTTCTTCTTAAATATACATCTAGTTTTATAAATACAAAAAAAATAAGAAATCAAGTTGATAAACATAATAGAGGACTTATCAAAAGATACTTAAATAAAGGGGGGTTAAAAATTTTTGAAATAAGTGATGATTCTAACTCTTAAATTACCATGGATACTCAGATTCATTCTTTGTTTTTTCTCGGTTCTCTAAACTCCAACGATGTAGGTTTAGATTTTGTGGATTGACAGGCTTATACTTCTCATTTGTAAACTCACAAAGAAGACGATCAAATGTAGCACTTCGCGAGCGGGCAAGACTTAAATATGTGTCTTCTGTAAGAGAATATCCATACATTTCAAGAGTAAAATCACGAATTATGTTTACCTTAGATACTAACGCAGGATTGAAGACACGATACTTCATACCTTTTTTATTTTATAATACTTGCAAGTATTATTCAAATTTAGTTACTGATAAGATATGTCCACTTTCCTTCACGTGTCTTCCAGAGGATTGGATTAAAATTCCTTTTTAAAGAAAACAATATCATCTCTCTTTCAATGTTTATTAACGTTTCAAAACGATTAAAACTTATACATTTACATATTTCTTTTATCATAAGTTGTAATATATAATCTTTTTCATAGATTATATTACCATATTGCATTTTTATAACTTGTGAGTCATAACTATTCTTGTAAATACCTTTATACAAAAACTTTTTACAATAATAACATATCTCAAATATAAATCTTAAATCCATAAATGATCCAGATGTTGTTTGAATCGATAAAACATTCATAGATAATTTCATAAGTCTCTTCTGTTCTTCATTTGTATATCTGAATCTTCGTAAACATTCATAAAAAAGGACATAATCTGAATTTATATATTGAAATGCTAAACCCCTTACAATATCTTTATATCTTTGAAATGACTCTTTACAACACTTAGTTATATTTACCATGTCATGAAATGATAAAAGATAAAAAAATTTATCAGTTATTTCTCCAGAGATATATGAATCACCGACATTCATTAATGTACCTCTTTTAATTGTTCATAAATACTTTTCATTTTTTCTTCATATATATTTTCATACTTCTTTTTTTCAGAATTATATTCTTCTATACTTATCTCTTCATTATTATATTTCCTTGTTAGATTAGACTTTATTCTTGTAAATCCAATCTTTTGTTCAATTGATGTAATAATATGATGACAGGGTAAACATAATATTTGACACTTATCTATTTCAGAAAAGATATCTTTTATATCATCTCCCCTATCAATCATTGAGCAAACTGAATCACTTTTGTCAAACATATTCAAATGATCATAATGAAAACGTTCGCCTTTTGTCCGTTGTTTTTTCTTACATATGTAACATACAATATGTCTATATTCTTTTATTTCTGACCACATTAATTCTCTTTCTCCTCTATGGGAATCCCAACAATAATCACAAACAATATTACCTTTCCAAATCTTATTCTTTGAAAACTCTAAAATAACATTTCCACAACATTTACAACAACATTTATCCATTTTCTTTTTATATTCAGAAATATTCATCTTTCGGTCTAACCATGTTTCAGGTGGTAATTCAGCATACAGCTTTTTACATGAATGTAACGATATATCAAGTGTTTTTGCCAACAATTCAAAAACTTCTTCATTTTCATAATCGGTCAAAGGATCAATATTTAATACATATTCTTTTATCTTTTCGCGTTTTTCATTGTCGTCTCTTTTTTTTATAGGACAAGCCAATTGAATGCGATTGTTATGTCCAGGTAGTCCACAGTCCTTACAAACTTTTCTTTTTTTGTCAGGATGTATTAACATACACAATTCAACCATAACATTTCTTTTATAGTGATAACGAATATCGTCAATATTCATATCTTTATTTTGATATTTTTTTTATTTTTTTTTATCAAATTTATTTATACCCATCTAAAAACCTTATAATACCAGGTAACTCATCTAATGAACGTATTAAAAAGTCAGGATTGGCTAATGATAATGTATGTTTACTTTCAGCAATTTTTAAATCTAATTCATTTCTTGGGATTCTATATTCATTTTCAACATCACATATCTTCATGTAAGTAGACCATCTATAAACGCCAACTGTAATACATCCAGCACTTTTACCTTCTTCTATACCAATCTGTGTGTCATCTACCTTTAAAATTCGTTTTGGATCTTCAAGATTAAGCCTTTTCATATTTTCTTGAATCATAAATGGTTCTGGACGCGATGGTTTATCTAAACAGGTTGAAGAAACAAAACTTTCAATATAGATTTGATTTTCATTTAGCTTATCCCTTACAAGATCTGTTATTTCTTTATTAAATCCTGTAGTTGTCCCTATTTTTATTCCTCGGTTATGTAGATATTGAATTGTCCTTTTTGTTTCTGGGATGATATCGAGATAATCAGTTGTATTTAACCTTTGAATTTCATTGAAATCTTTAAAGATATTTAGTTCATCAACACCCTTTTCAGGATATTTACCAAATTTATTTTTCCAATCAACCCTTATATACGGGTCTTTTAAAATATGTTTAATATGATCAAGCTTATACATACCCATATCTTTAAAAATCAATTTATCATCTAACAATACATTTCTCTTTTGAAAACAATTTTTAAGAGATATGAATGGTGTCCGGGAATATTTATCGACAATTGTTCCTCCAAGATCAAAAATACATCCTCTAATATTCATTTTTAATACTAATTAGTCTTTTTCTTTTAAATCTTTTAAATTCCATATAAGTTCTTTTACAATTATATCATAATATTTGTAATATTTATCTTCACTTTCTTTAGGTCTACGACTTATACTCATATGCGATGTTTTATTTTCAGGATATATCTCATTAATATATGTTTCTATCTCCCTAAAACCTTTTTTAATAAAGTAATCTCCATTTTCTTCATTAATAATAAGATATTTATATTTAACCATTTATCATACATTAAATTTTATTTTTATATAGTATAATACTATAGTATGCTTAAAAGATTTAGGGGGAGTAATCAAGTTTCTCCAGGAGAATCACCACCACCGCAACCATCACAACTCACAGAAGCTGGAACAAGGGTTTTTCAAGAACTTGAAAAAGATGATAAAGAGGATTTTGATCAAAATCTTAAATCAGATAGTAAGGACCTTGCTGGAAAAATAAACGAATCTTTAAAACAAAAACAACAAAAAGAACAAGAGAAAGGAAGTGTGAAAATAGAAACAAACGAAGTAGAAGGGTTGACTAATATGTCAAAAAAAATGAATGATATCATCGTGAAATCACTAGATAGAATAAAAACCCAAGTTGAGTCATATGGTATAGGTCATGATGAAGATTTATTTTCTAAACAAGTCAAAGACCTACAAATAAAATTAGATTCCTTAAAAAACAAATTAAACGAAATTAAAGGAGAAATAGGAAAAAAAGAACAAGAAATTGGTGAGATGAAAGGACAACAGGATATTATAGACCTTTTAATAGATTATAATAAACTGGTCCGTGTTAATAATAAGATGAGAGACAAATACAACGAGTATAGACTTCTCCATTATGAAAAGTATTCGCCGGACCTAAAACCCTTATTTGATCAGCAAGATAAAGGAGGTATCGGAGATATTGAAGGTATCGGAGATATTGAAGGTGAAGTACCAATACCTGGAAATGATACAGAAAGAAAAAAATTATATGAAGAAATGAAAGGAGAACAAAAGTTAACTAGAAGTAGTATTGATAAAACAACTGATGAGATAACAGATAAGTTCACTAAATTAGAATTATTGGTAAAAAAGTTTGATGATTATTCTCAGGCTGAAAAAGCCCTTAAATTTAGATCTAATGAAATTATAAACCTAAAAAGACAATTAGAAGAATATAAACAAAAAAAAGATCATTTACAAGGAATAAAGGTAGATATTGAAAGATATTTACATTTGGATGATTTGGAAGGATATGAGACGGCTTTACCCAAAGTAGTTGCTTTTATGAATAAATTAACTACATTGGACACGCTTTCTGGAGATGTGAAAAAAAATATTGATGATGAACTTAAATTATTTGAAGAAGCTAAACGTAAATTAGCTGATTTAGGTAAATTAGATTTTGTAGATAAAATGGATAAAGATATTCAAAATGTTAAATATGTGGGTGATCTTGAAATTGAATTGGGAACCATTGGTGATTTTAAAGAAGATATTAGTAGAATGTTAAATGACAGTGTTAAAAGATTAATATGTACCAGTTTTATTAATGGTATTCAAAAATCTAATTTAACAGATTATGACAAAGATGAAAATGGTCAATATTACTTCATAGCTTATATATATACATTAGTATATGGATTGGGTAATATAACTCGTAGCCATGTTCTTGTAGATTTTGATGATATAACCGGTGAGGATAAAACAAAACAGAATGGTATAGGGGCTCATACAATTGAAATGATAAAAGAAATCATCGCTAATAAATCCCTGGAAGATTCTTTACAGTTAACTGATATACAAGAAGATTATGTATTTGAAGGTTTAGAGTTATTAAAACCCGAGCATGTTGCCTTTTTAGAAAGATATAAAGGGAGTGTAACGGATGATTTATTATATAATCTATTAGATGTTGTGGCGGCGGATGCGACGGATGATGGCCTTATTCAAAATATAAACGATTTCATTAAACCTTTTTATGAACAAATAATTAAAACAAACGCGGAAAGGGAAGCAGAAACAGAAGAAGAAAAGAAAATTGGGTTTACGAAGGCTGAATTTGATTATTATCTCTCAGAAACGCCGTATGGAGATGGAGATGATTTGTTTAGAAAAATGGAAGAATTTAAAACAAACTATACAGGTGAGTTTGGTGAAGGTGCCACTCTAGAACAGATTACAGAATTACAAAAAGGTCTGGGTAAACGTATTTTAGAATTTTCGGAACCATACAAAAAAAAGATACAAATTATGGGAGATTTAATTCCCGGAAAACCAGGTGATGAAGACTATATAACTCCTGATCATTATGAAAGTTTTTTAGCTTATTTTAGAGATTTTATACCAACACCAGTTGAGGGTGATGTGGATTTTCAAGATTTTCAAAAGTATAAAGGAATTATAAATATAATAGGACCCTTAAAACACGTAATAGTCCTTAAAGGAATTCTAGCAAATTTAGTTAATATTTTGAATATTCAAGACTCTAACACGCTTTATAATTTTAAATTATGGTTTTTCAAAGATAATTCAGTTAGGAAAGGCCTTGAAGGGACCAAAGCATTCGTGAATACTGTATGGTATAAAAACCACATAGCGAAATTAGAAAATTTTTTAGAAGATATTATAGGCCAAAGAGCAGAATATCTGGAGGGAATTCAAAATGATTCCCAGGGTAGCACTCAATCAGGAAAAAATTTTAGAAAACGTTACAATATGCCGTTGATCGATCCAACTAAATTTGAAACTCCTGAAATTATGAATGAATGTCAAGCTATTAATTTTCTTAAGCATTTACTAGGGGAGGAAACGGATTACCCGAGTATTGTTAGTGATTATAGTTGGAAAAGTACTAGCGATGAAATTATGACTCGTGAAGTGTGGGAAGTAGAGTGGGGAAAGAAGAAAGACAATCGCCCAGGAAATGCCGCCTCCAAAGCAGCAGATATACCAGATTCAAATGTAACACGTTCTGGAGGGGAAATATGCTCGGCATTTGAGAATTTCAAAAGTACACGCAGCGAAAAATATAAACGTATGAGGATGAAGTCTGCTATTCGTGTCCTTTTTGGTGAAAACACGGTGGCGAATAGGAAGAACGGGACCGCGTGTGTAGCGGTTTCCCAAGTGTTAAATAAGATAATCACTGACGCTGACAGCGTAAATAGCTGTGAAGGATTTGATGAATGGCAGGCTGAGCAGGCCCGGGCTGGACAGGCTACCGGTGGTTCTCAGAAGAGAAGGAAAGACACCAGAAGAAAAAGGAAAGACACCAGAAGAAAAAGAAAAGACACTAGAAGAAAAAGGAAGGATACTAGAAGAAAAAGGAAAGACACTAGAAGAAAAAGGAAGGATACTAGAAGGAAGACCAGAAAATAATATAAAGATAATATACTTTTTTTAATTAATGATGATTGAAGAATATTCACCTAAAGTTCAAGAGTTTATTAAAAACATAGGATTATATGTTTTTAACAGATATTTTAACAATTTATCAGAATCAGAAATCTTACAGAAATGTTCCAATAATTCTGTCGAAGATATCGTTCAGAATTACGAAGAACAATTAACATATTTAAAAATTACTAACTCCGAAACAATTCAAGAGATGAAAAATAATAATCAAAATGTTTTGAATCAGAAACAACAAATGATAGATGATTTACAGGACAGAATGGTTCAAATGAAATCCTCTGAATCAGAAAATATTGAAAACATTGTTGCTCAGAAAGATAAATTTCATGAATTAGAAAAACAGAATTTACTCAATAAGATTTCTTTTTTGGAAAAAGAACAAAGTGTTAAAAATTTAATAGAAGAAAGATGTTGTGATAAAAAAGATTTTAATAACCCTACAGAACAAGGTGATTATGCGGAAAAGATTTTAGATGACATCGTTGATAAAGGTTTGTCTTTTGATGATAAAGCGAAAATTCAAGATACAAGTGA
>Ga0181419_1000248_pt1 | contig 18569 bp, 24 predicted proteins | sample 42SPOviralmetaG_FD_130144 | JGI IMG/M metagenome (GOLD analysis project Ga0181419, IMG submission 130144) | Marine viral communities from the oligotrophic San Pedro Time Series (SPOT) site, San Pedro Channel, CA, USA - 42 SPOT_SRF_2013-04-24 | ecosystem: Environmental > Aquatic > Marine > Strait...
TACAATGAAGTTCCATCAAAGGAAGTTCTAGGTATTGAGGTAGAGAAGAGAAAGGACATTAATGATACTTCTTATCAAGAAATCTCCAAACTCATCAGTTACCTTGATGATGAACCAGCAGAGAAAGAGTGGTTGGAAAATACTACTGAAAAGTGGTGTAGAGAGCGTGCTATCTACATAGCACTAATGGAATCTATTTCTATTGCTGATGGTCAGGATGATAAAAAGCAACCTGATGCTATTCCTTCAATCCTTAGTGATGCTCTTGCTGTTAGTTTTGATAATAATGTAGGACACGACTACCTTCAAGATTATGCAGAAAGATTTGATCTATACAACAAGAAGGAGGAGAGGATTTCTTTTGACCTTGAATTTCTTAACAAGATTACGAAGGGTGGCCTTCCAAATAAAACACTTAATATTGCTCTCGCTGGCACTGGTGTTGGTAAGTCTTTGTTTATGTGTCATGTCGCAAGCAGTGTGTTACTCCAAGGTAAGAACGTACTATACATCACGCTTGAAATGGCTGAGGAAAGAATTGCAGAGAGAATTGATGCTAATCTTTTGAATATTAATATTCAAGAGATTGCTGACTTGCCAAAGCAAATGTTTGAGACAAAAGTTAATAACATTGCTCAAAAGACACAAGGCACTCTAATTATTAAAGAATATCCTACTGCTTCTGCACATGCTGGTCACTTCAGGTCACTTCTTAATGAACTTGCACTTAAGAAGTCATTTAGACCTGATATTATTTTCATTGATTACCTTAATATATGTGCTTCCAGCAGGTATCGCGCAGGCAGCAATGTCAATTCATATACAACTGTCAAGGCAATTGCTGAAGAACTTAGAGGACTCGCTTGCGAGGCAAACGTCCCTATCGTATCTGCCACCCAGACCACTCGTTCTGGTTATGGTAGCAGTGATGTTGAGCTTACTGATACTAGTGAGTCCTTTGGTCTCCCTGCTACTGCTGATCTTATGTTTGCCCTTATTTCAACTGAAGATCTTGAAGGACTTGGGCAAATTATGGTGAAGCAATTGAAGAACAGATACAATGATATCAACATGTTCAAGAGATTTGTAATTGGAGTTGACAGGTCAAAAATGAGACTGTATGATTGTGAACAATCTGCTCAAGATGATATCCTTGACAATGGCAGGGATGAAGAGTATGATCCAGAAGAGAAACCTAAAAAATCATTTGAGGGATTTAAGTTTTAAAATGACAGTAGACACAGAAAAGTATCTTGAATTTGTAAAAGGAGTGACCAGTGCTCCTAGTCTAGACTATGCCATGATGGCAACTCGTTTTGCAGAACTAGAAGCAAATGGAACTAATACCTCTCAGTTGATGACTGCTGCTCTTGGCCTTTCTGCAGAGTCTGGTGAATTCACTGAAGTTGTAAAGAAGATTGTTTTCCAGGGTAAACCTTATAATGAAGAGAATGTCTTTCATATGAAACGTGAACTGGGTGATATCTGTTGGTATCTTGCTCAGGCATGTATGGCACTTGAAACTACATTTGATGAAGTTATTGAGATGAATGTTGATAAACTTCAAGCACGTTATCCTGGTGGTAGTTTTGATGTGCATAATTCAGAAAATCGTAAGGAGGGAGACCTGTGAGTTGTAATATTGACATTGATGTAAAAGTAAACATTCACGTTGCTGCTATTGTAAGAGAAGCATTATTTCTCTATACAAAGCAAGATAGTTATGAATTTCCAGGACAAAGAACAGTTGCTATTCGTAGTATGATTCTTGCACTGGATGAAGCAATTGAAGCAAACCTACCAGAGGATGACCATGAGCACAGCGTATGATCCACTGACAGATAAAGAAGTATTTGATGCAGCAAAGGAGTTCTTTCCTAAGTTTGACATTGTACATCGTCAGATGCCTGAGAATTGTGCAGTGGAAGATACACTTAAGGTAATGGAAACTATATGTCAGATGGCACAAAAGAGACGTGCCTTTGATAAAGGAGAAGTTGGACCATTTGGTTTTAATAAAAAATCAGTGGAGAATGAAGACAAGGAAGATATAAATACATAAAGAAATGTAGTAATTGTAGAGATGTCCTCATCAATGCGTAACTTTATGGATGCATACACTGCAGTCCATAGTAAAGAAGCAAAGGAAGAACTTGATTCTCTGAGAGACCCTATCAGTGAAATGAACACTGCTAGACTTCAGGACAATGATCTTCGTGACCTGGCAGAAGAAGTTCTTGAAGAAGTATTCAAAACATCAACTGTTAAAGAAGCAGAGGACATCATCTTCAATATGATTCCTGAGTCCAATATTGATGGTAGGGAAGAAAAGTTAGATAGAATCTATGCTGCTTTTGGTGAGACCTTTAGTAAGATTAGACTGAAGAACCAAGCAGGTCAGATGGAAGAGTTTGCTAAGTATAGACAGAAGAAAAGATTGGAAGAAACCTGGTCAGCAAGATTTAATCAGGATAAGAGAGTAGCAAGAGTTCACAACACAGTTATTGCTGAAGATGTTGCTGTAATCAAAAAGGGTTTGCTTGGACTCTTTGAGAAAAAGAAAGGTGACCCCTGTTGGGTTGGTTACAAGCAAGTTGGTATGAAGAACAAAGGTGGTAAGCAAGTCCCTAATTGTGTTCCTGCTAGTGAAGCAGCACAGTATGAAGTAGAAGAGGGTATCAGAGATATGGACCCTGAGAAGGGAACTAAGGAAAGAAAGGCCAAGCTTGAGAAAAAGCGTGGTATGAAGATGGATGATCATCCTCAATACAAAGAAGAGTATGTAGTTGAGAAGGGTATGAATCCTGGATTCAAAGCATATCTTGATAAGAAGAAAAAGGGTGGAGATAGTGAAGGTGGTGATGCACCCAAGGGTGGTGACAAACCTGACTTTATTGACCTTGATAAGGATGGTGACAAGAAAGAGTCAATGAAGAAAGCTGCACATGATAAGAAGAAGGGAATGAAAGAGGAATTAGAAACCTCTGGTAAGTTCTCTGAAACTGAAATCTTAAAAATTATTGCATCACTCTGAGGTCTAAATGGCAGATACTAAAAGACAAGAAGAAGCATCTCTTGTCACTTTTTACCATGCCATTAATCAAGGATCATCATTAGAACCATATGATGATGAAAGTCTTGTGGATGCAATTAAATCTGTTTATCCACAAGCTTTCTCTGATAATGGAAAATGGTATAAAACATTTCTCAAACAAGCAAGAGTTCTACTTGCTTGGATGGGACATAGAGAAGGTTCAAAGGATAACTCCTACAGTTATTGTAGGTGGGGATCAAATAACGTAAGAGGTATTCCTGGTAGTCAATATACTTCAATATATGAAGACATCTTTGATTCATTTTCGAATGATCAAAAAACGTTATTTGGAAAAGGATCTGGTGTTAAAGATAGTTGGAATACAACAGATGTTTATATTTGCAAAACCAGAGAGATCTCAAATATAAAATCTCAAATTGCTGAGACAATCAAGAATTCTCTTTCAGAACAAATTGGATCTTCTGATGCTGCTGAAATTGAGGTAGCATTGATTAATAGGTATCTTGCTGCTCAACTTAGAAATAGAACTTTAGTTGGAATATCTCTTAAAGAAACTGATTATGGAGATCCAAAAGTAACTGAGACTAATGTAGGAACTACATTTGTTTCAGATTTGGGTCAACCACAAGCAACTCTTGATACTCCTCTTCATACTTGGATGGAAATAGTAGAGGGTAAAGGTTCATCTGGAATTGATTTTAAGGGCAACTCTATGACATATAGAGCTGGATTTACTATTGGAGACTTTAATAAAAAATACAAATATGAAAGTAAAGTTTCATCTCTTATGAACCATGCCACTGAACCAAGAGACTTGGTAAAGGGTGCTAGAGGTGGACTTACTAATGCTAGAGCAAGAAATGGTGCCATTCCTGCTCCCAAAATGGCTAAAATAATTAAAGACTATAGTGGAGAAGATATTAATTACAATATTCCAAGAAGTGGGTTCACAGAAAATCAAAAAACTTATTGGAAAAATTATATTAAAACTATATCCTCTGATTCTACTATCTCAAAAACCTTTGGTAATTTTACAATTCAACAAGGAAAAACAACTAGATTATATTCTCCTGAAGAATTTTTACAAAAGGCATTTCTTATTGATGAAGGTTACAGAGCAAAGACAACTGGTTTTCCTCTTAAACTAAGAAGCAAGATGAGACTTCTTAGATACATGAAATCTTTCATAAAAGCAAAAAGAGATGGAAGATTGGCAGAATTAATTGCTGAAATCTATTTTTCATCCTCTAAAATTAATATGAGGGACGGAGATTTATCTGGACCCTTTGTCAAAATCCAATAAACCTGCTAGAATACAACTAAATTATTCCTCTTATGATTGATCTCAGAATTGGCAACTGTATCAACCTTGCTCTTGAACTTGAAGATGAGTCCATTGACTGCACTGTGACGTCACCTCCCTACAACAAGTGTGGTGTTGGTGGTGGTTTGTTTCGTAAAATTGAGTATGCTGCATTTGATGATACTCTGCCTGAAGAGGAGTACCAAGAGCAGCAGATTGAACTGCTTGACATCCTCTTTGACAAGACAAAAGAGGGTGGTTCATTGTTCTACAACCACAAAGTTAGGTATTACAAGGGTGATGCTATCTCACCTTGGGCATGGTTGACTAAGACTAAGTGGAATATTAGAGAAGAGATTATCTGGAATCGTGGTAGTGGTCCTGAAATTTCTGGGTACAGGTTTATACAGATTGATGAAAGAATTTTTTGGTTGTGTAAAGGCACAAAGCATCCTAGACTGCCTAGGCGTTCTGCAGAGTGGTCCAGTGTCTGGAAGTTTGGTCCTGAGATGAGAAATCCTCACCCTGCACCTTATCCTATTCAACTTCCTGCTAGGTGTATTCAAGCAGTATTACAAGAACCTGGTGTTGTTCTTGATCCATATAGTGGTTCTGGCACCACTGGTTTGGTTGCAAGTCTGCTTGGACATGATTATATTGGATTTGATCTGTCAGAAGAGTATCATGATATGGCAAGAGAAAGGTTTGCCAATCCATCAAAGAATGATCTAAAAAAGTTTACTGATGAGACTGGTGTTGCTGCTGCAAGTGATTCTGATGTATTCAGTCTGGCCAACTCATAAATAAATTGTGAGGAAATCCTATACCTAATGAAATCATTCTTAAGTTTCCTGTCAGAGGCAAGAACATCACAGGCATCAGAAATGGCAGCTCGCCAAAATCTGAGTGGTGATGGTCATGGTAATTGGTATGATAAAGATGGTAATAGAGTAGCAGTAACTAAAAAAGGCAAACTTGAAATGCTCTCCAAGAAGGAGAGACAAGAAGAACCAGAATCTGAGGAAAAAAATGACACTCCTAAGCAAGAGCAACCTGCACAACAATCAGTTCAGCAAGGACAGCAACCTGTGCAGCAGGGAGAATTTGGAACATTTGGAGATGGCACTCCAAGGAGAATGCCAATGCCTACAAGAGCAGATGGTTCTCCTAAAGAAGACCTTGGAGATCTCACAATAGTATTTGGTAGATTTAATCCACCTACAATTGGACATCAAAAATTATTAGATGCTGCTAGAAAAGAAGCAGGGAAGGGAAGATTAAAGATATATCCATCTAGAACACAGGATAAGAAAAAGAATCCATATGATGCTGATGAAAAAGTAGAGATTATGAAGCAGATGATGCCTAATCATGCAGAGAACATCATCAATGATCCTAACTCAAAGACCATTTTTGATGTACTGAAGCAGGGGTATGATGATGGACATTCAAATGTTAAGATTGTGGTTGGTGCTGATAGGGTCAAAGAGTTTGCAAAACTCTCTGGTGACTACAACGGAAAACTCTATGATTTTTCTGGTGTGGAGGTTGTATCTGCTGGAGATAGAGACCCAGACTCTGAGGGGGTAGAGGGAATGTCTGCTTCCAAGATGAGAAAAGCAGCAGCAGATAATGATTTTAAGACTTATAGAGGTGGTATTCCTACCAATATTGATGATAAAACTGCTAAGGTTATGATGAATACCCTTAGAAAAAGAATGCAAGTAAAAGAGGGATGGAGTCTTTGGGAGATTGCACCTAAGTTTGATTGGAAGAATCTTAGAGAAAACTATGTTTCAAACAAGATTTTTCAGAAAGATGACATCATTGAGAACTTAAATCATGGTCTTGTTGGTAAGATTATTAGAAGAGGAACCAACTATGTGATTGCTGTTACTGAAGACAACATCATGTTTAAGTCATGGTTGAGAGATGTTACAGAAGCAGTTGTAAACTATTCTGGACCATCTGGAGTTCCTGCATCACAGAGAGAAGTTGGAACTAATTCTCATCGTGAATATGTTTCTAGACTCTCTGGACTAAAAGATATTAAGAATTTCATAAATAAACATAAGAAAAACAAGAAAGACTAGACTTATGGACAATTCTCCTGAGGCTGTGAAGGGCAGGGTCAGGTCTATGACCAAGGCCATTAGATATAAATCTAGAAAAGAAGGTAACTTGATGAAGGCATTTAATGACTACATGGGTAGTCAGTCTGGTATCAGTGCTACTGAAAGATCTGCTGTCAAAAGTTCTCTTGGTTTGTCTGAGAACAAATGGAGACCTTCAAAATCTGATTGGAGATCAGAATTGATTGAAGTTGTTGATACTGAAACTAATGAAAAGACAGTAAAAGAAAAGAAGATTAAGAATAAAATTATTATCAACCCTACAATGGGTATGAAGGAAGCCATTGAAGATATTGGTGGCATCATTATGGAAATGCATGAGATTGAAGAAATGATGTCTCCAAAGGAGGTGCAACTTCAAAAGAGAAAGACAATGATTGATATGCAAGTTGCAAGAGAAAGAAGAAAGCAAATCAGTAAAGCAGCTGCTGAGGCACCTACTAAAGAAGTAGGAGAAGGTTATGAAAAACCTGATGAAAAGTTAGTAACTGACCGTGATGGATACAGAGTTTCTAAAAAAGATGCTGATGATGCTAGAGATAGACTTCTTGCCAAAGCAAGAGCAAAGAGAATGACAAAGATGAAGGAGGAGACAGAGGATAGTCTTAGAGATAGAAGAATGGAAAGAGGTGGTGTTGACGGTAATGTTAGATATGACAGACCAAATAGAAACCCTGAGAGAAAGAAACCTGATCCTAAGGTAGGAATGAGGGCAGTTGATAAAGTTAGAAATGACATTATCAAAAAGTATGGTAAGGGCGCTCTGATTGACACTAAGAAGAAAAAATAATGCCAGCAGTTTCTAAGGCACAACAAAGGTTCATGGGTATGGTCTATGCCACTAAAAAAGGTGAGATGACTAACCCATCACCTGAGGTTTCTAAAGCAGCAGCATCCATGAAGAAGAGTGATGCAAAAGATTTTGCATCAACTAAACATAAGAAACTGCCTGAGAAAAAAACTTTCAAAGAATTCATGGGTGACTTATGAATATAGGTAACAATGGATATACTCAGGCAGCAAATGATGCAGGACCAAATGCTGGTTTTGATAAGAAATTGTTCAAGGGTGATGATGACTTGTTATCTCAAGATTATCAAACTCCAGCTGAAACTGGTGAGAATAGATATAGATTTTCAAACATATATCCTGTCTTAAAATTATCATTAAGTAACAGTCAGGGTGATGGTCCATCAATTGATGACATGGTAGATGCATCAAAGATGTTTGTAAATATGATGGATGAATCTAGTAAGAAAAAATTTAAAGATTTTATGTTAGAGACTGAAACTAGAAGGTAGTGCATATATAGAGCAGTTGCATATATATCAATGCTTGCATTTTTGCTCCCATTAGCATCAAAAATTATTAAAGATGCCGTATCAAATATTCCAGAGAATGAAGAACTTGGTGAGAAGATGGTTGAGATCTGTCTTGTTATTCTTGCTAAAGCAGTTAAGTTGACCAAGACTGAGATGGATGACCAACTATTAGAAGTTGTGACAAAGGCAATTAATGCTAGAGAAACAGAGGACTGATATTTTTATAAATATCTTATAGCAAAAGAATTCTTACGGAACAAAGACATGGCACTTTGGGGAAATAATGACAACAAGGGTTCATTGGGAACTGTATCTTTAAACTATGGTAACAAAACTGTCACTGGTACTGGAACTACCTTTGGTCAGACTGGTGCTGCCGCAGTTGGTGATGTAATTAGATTTGGTTCAGCATTTGGTGGGACTACTGGTTTTGCTGGTGATGCTGTCATCACTTCAATTGCAAGTACTATCTCTTTGAGAATTGACTCCACTGCTGGATTAAGTGGTGGTGAGATTACTGATTTTAATTTTCAAATTAGTGAATCTCCAAAGAGTGCTATTAAGGACTCTGCTCATAGCCAGAATTCTGGTTCAGTATTGGAAAGAGAAAGTAAGCTTGTAACAACATCAGCATCAAGATCTGGTATTGGTGTAACACTTATTACTGTTGTTGGCAATGCTTCAGGTAATAATGTTATTGCTGGTGATTCAGTGGTCTATGGAGTACCTAATAGACTTCAAGTTTCAACAGTCAACTCACTGATTGGACTATCAACTGTTGTATTGAATAATGCTATTCCTACAACAACTCTTAGATATCACGTTCCTAACAATGCAGCAACTGCTGGTATTGGAACCACATTACTTAAAATAACTGAAAGAGCATATGGTGATGATGCTGATATTGATTCAGTAACTCTTGTTGCAATAGGTGATAGTGTTGGTGTTGGTACATATACTGGCACAGTAACAGCTGTTGCTAAAAACTTCCCTGGTCAAAGGCAACTTACACTTAACTCTGGTTTAACACAGCAGGTATTTGCTGGTGCAGTTATTGATGTAACCAGAGCAGTTGCTGCAGGTGAGCAAGTAGTATTTGTTGGTGCTGAATCTTTAAGTGGTAAAGAAAGTCAAGTAGTTGGTCTTTCTGCTGCTGATCAAACTGCTGCTTCTGGAAGCACTGCTAGATCACAATATAAAGCAACATCTGTTGGTTGGGTTGGAGTTACAACTTACACTGATGCAGATGGTAATGCCAGAGTCAAAACTGAAACTCTTGTAGCAATGTCAGGCATTACAACTGGCAACACAGCATATCCCCCTGTATGATAAATGAGATTTACTGAGTTGAATGAGAAAAACTTTCTCATCTTTGCAATTAAACATTATGAAAATCCCCATGCTGTTACACGTGAGGACTTTGATAAAGACCTTAATCATTTTAAGTACATTAAAAGATTACTTAAAAGATATCGTAACAATGGGGATTTAAGATCTCATCTTCTTATAAACCATTTTATTATTTTATATAATCTTTTTGGTGAAGCTGCAACACCCATGTTATTCTATAAGATTGATAGAGATTATTGGGATATTGTTAAAACATTTATTGTCTTTTTAAATAGATTGCCTGAATATCCTAAAACTCATATTCATGATATTGTGATTGATGATACTTGTTTAAGAGCTCTTCAGAAGATTACAGATGGAAAAGGATAAGATTAATAGAATTATTGGTATTATAAGATCTCTAAGAGAAGATGTAGGTGCTATGCCTACTAACAACATTAGTGGTGGTAAGATTGCTGGTAGTGTAGAAGCAGGGGATGATCCTCCTGTTAGAAAGAAAAAAAGATATATCTATCAGAAGGGATTAAGAAAAACCTGGACTCCTGATGCAAGAAAATCAAGTTAAACTTGCTGTTTTAGAGCAGAAAATTGAGGACTTAAAACCTATTGTTCTCAGGATTGATGCTGCAATAGAAAAATTATCTGAGGTAAATACAACAGTTAGCAGAATGCTTGCTGTCCATGAAGAAAGAATTACAAAACAGGAAGAAATTGACACTGTACTCTTTGCAAAGATTGACAAACTCCGTGATAAAATGGACAGCGATCATGACAGTGTACTGCAAAGACTACGTGGATTAGAAAAAAGAGTATGGATGGCAGTTGGTGGACTTGCTGTTCTTACTTTTCTTATGAATAATAACCAATTTACTTCAAGGATCTTGACACCAGTTCCAGAACCAGTTAGAATTCAGAGAGGTGCTATTGAAGGTTAATGGATTTCATTGATATCAAATATATTAATCTGATATCATCTAGATTCCAGAAGTTTAAAAAAGTAAAACCACATCTTTATAATCTTAGATGTCCTATATGTGGTGACTCACAAAAAAACAAAAATAAAGCACGTGGTTATCTTTACAGGATAAAGAATAATACTAACTACAAGTGTCATAATTGTGGCGTTAATATGTCATTCAATAATTTTTTGAAGCAGATTGACACTGAGAGTCATAAGCAATATGTTTTTGAGAAATTCAAAGATGGACACGCTGGAAAGAACTTTCAGACTGAGGAACCTGAGGATATCTTTAATAAACTTTCAAAGAAACCTGTCTTTAAAAAAACTGTAATTGATTTACCATCTGCTTTTGATGTAGATAAATCTAGAGCATATTTAAATGCAAGAGCAATCTTTGATGGTAAATTTTTCTACACTAAAAATTTCCAACAATTTGCTAATTCAATCAAACCTCATTCATTTGAAGACACCAGATTTGGTGAGGAAAGAATTGTTATTCCTCTTGTTAGGGATAGCAAACTTATTGGTGTCCAGGGTAGAGCACTCTCTACAAACCCTGTTAAATACTTAACCATTATGTTAGATGAAGATGCCCCAAAAATCTATGGACTTGACACAGTTGACAAAGGAGCAACAGTCTATATTACAGAAGGACCCTTTGACAGTACGTTCCTTCGCAACTCAGTTGCTATGTGTGGAGCTGATCTTGTTCAGCGTGATTGGGGGATTAGCGATTGTTGCTGGGTATTTGATAACGAACCCCGTAATAGAGAAATTACAAGAAGGATCAGTAACACAATTGACAGAGGTGAAAAAGTTGTAATCTGGCCAAGCAATGTCATAGAGAAAGACATTAATGATATGGTCCTTGCTGGACATCATGTTCAGAATCTAGTACAATCAAACACCTATAGTGGTTTACAAGCAAAACTTAATTTTAACACCTGGAAAAAGATATGAGTAATGGTACTAAAGTAAAGAAGAGAGATGGGAGAATTGAACCTCTTGATCTAGACAAGATGCATTTGATGGTTGAAGAGGCAACCAATGGTCTTGCAGGTGTCTCTGCTAGTCAAGTAGAGATGACTTCTGGAATTCAATTTTATGATGGTATTACTACTGGAGAAATCCAAGAAATCCTCATTAAGAGTGCCTCTGATCTGATTGATCTGGATCATCCTAACTATCAATTTGTTGCTGCTAGATTACTTCTATTTGCAATCAGAAAGCAAATGTATGGCAAAATGAGAACTTTACCTTCTCTCATTGATCATATTACTGAAAGAGCATATCAAGATGTATATGATAAAGATATTTTTGTCAAATACTCTAGGGAAGAAATTCAGAAGGCAGAAACATTCATTGATCATGAACGTGATTTCCTATTTACATATGCTGGATTGAGACAAGTAGTTGATAAATATTTGGTACAAGACAGAAGTTCTGGCAAGGTGTTTGAGACACCTCAATTCATGTATATGATGATTGCTTTGACAATCTTTAGGGATTATCCAAAAGCAACCAGAATGTCATACGTTAAGAGGTACTATGACGCCATCTCCAGGCACAGACTCAACATCCCAACACCAATCATGGCAGGAGTGCGAACGCCATTGCGTCAATTTGCATCTTGTGTTCTCGTTGATGTTGATGACACCCTCGATAGTATCTTTAGCAGTGATATGGCTATTGGCAGATATGTCGCACAAAGGGCTGGGATTGGTATCAACGCAGGCAGAATTCGTGGTATCAACTCTAGAATCAGAGGTGGAGAGGTACAACACACAGGCGTTGTCCCCTTCCTTAAAAAGTTTGAATCAACTGTACGATGCTGCACTCAAAACGGCATCAGAGGTGGTTCTGCTACAGTTCACTTTCCTATCTGGCACCAAGAAATAGAAGACATTCTTGTTCTTAAAAATAACAAAGGAACAGAAGATAATAGAGTGAGGAAACTTGATTATTCTATCCAACTGTCAAAACTTTTTTATGAACGCTTTATCCAGAATCAGGAAATCACCTTATTTTCCCCACATAATGTTCCTGGTCTGTATGAGAGTTTTGGGACCGATAGTTTTGATGAGTTATATTGCAGTTACGAGTCAGATGAATCAATCCCCAAATCCACCATTGGAGCCCAAGAACTCTTCCTCAGTTTACTAAAAGAGAGAGCAGAGACTGGTCGTCTTTACATTATGAATATTGACCACTGTAATTCACACTCTTCCTTTAAAGATAAGATTGAAATGAGTAACTTATGTCAGGAAATTACACTTCCTACATATCCTTTACAGCATATTGATGATCGTACAGGTGAGATTGCATTGTGTATTCTTTCTGCTATCAATGTTGGTAAAATTAAATCTGATGAAGAATTGGAAGATCTTTGTGATCTGGCAGTAAGAGGTCTTGAGGAACTGATTGATTATCAGGAGTATCCTGTTACTGCTGCTGAAGCTGCTACAAAGGCACGTAGGTCCCTTGGAATTGGGTTTATTGGTCTAGCACATTACCTTGCTAAACTTGGATACTCTTATGGGTCTCAAGAGGCATGGGATGCTGTTCATGGACTGTCAGAGTCTTTTCAATTCTACTTGCTGAAGGCATCAAATCAACTTGCCAAAGAGAAAGGACATTGTGAATACTTTGGTAGAACAAAGTATTCTGATGGTATCTTACCTATTGATACATATAAGAAGGATGTAGACGAAATCACATCAGAGGAACTGCAACATGATTGGGAGGGTCTTAGGGCATCTATCAACGAATTCGGTCTCAGGCACTCAACATTGTCCGCACAAATGCCATCGGAAAGCAGTTCCGTTGTGTCAAATGCAACCAATGGAATTGAACCACCTAGAGACTACTTGTCCATTAAAAAATCCAAGAAGGGTCCTCTTAAGCAGATTGTTCCCTCCTACACTACCTTGAAAAATAATTATACATTATTGTGGGAAATGCCTAACAACACAGGATATATTAATGTAGTTTCAGTGATGCAAAAGTTCTTTGACCAAGCAATCTCAGGAAATTGGTCATATAATCCAGAGAACTATCCCAATAATGAGGTTCCAGTTTCTCAAATGGCAAATGATCTTCTGACTACATATAAGTATGGTTGGAAGACATCATATTATCAAAACACACATGATATGAAGTCTGATGAGGTTGAGGAGGATAAGTCTTCAAATCTAAATAGTCTATTAAACGAACTAGAAAAAGTAGAGGAGGGGGAGTGTGAATCCTGTGCAGTTTAAGGTAAGTTCAGTGAACAACACAATTAATGATAAGAAAGTAAAGGGAATGACTGTTTTTAACAGTAACTCTCATGATACAAAAAAACAACCAATGTTTTTTGGACAACCACTTGGTATCCAAAGATATGATTCTTATAAGTATCCTATTTTTGAGAAACTTACTACTCAACAATTAGGATATTTTTGGAGACCAGAGGAAGTATCACTGCAGAAGGATCGTGGAGATTATCAGACACTTCGTCCAGAACAAAAGCATATCTATACTAGTAACCTCAAGTACCAGATTATGCTTGACTCCATTCAAGGGCGTGGTCCTGGGATGGCTTTTATTCCTTACTGCAGCCTACCTGAACTAGAGGCATGTATGGAGGTTTGGGGATTCATGGAGATGATCCATAGTCGTTCCTATACCTATATCATAAAAAATATATATTCAGATCCATCAGAAGTTTTTGATAAAATTGTTACTGACGAAAGAATTCTAGATAGAGCAAAGAGTGTAACAGAAGCTTATGATACTTTCATTCAAGCAGCCCAAGATTATGGTACTGGCAGAATGTGGGAAGAGGATTGGAAGGATTCACCATCATCTACCTGGACTAAGCGAGATGTTAAAAGAAAGTTATACAGAGCTGTTGCTAACGTTAACATTCTTGAGGGTATTAGGTTCTATGTTCGTTTTGCTTGCAGTTTTGCATTTGGTGAACTCAAACTTATGGAGGGATCTGCAAAGATTATCTCATTGATTGCTAGAGATGAAAACCAGCACCTTGCCATCACTCAAAATATTTTGAATAAGTGGAAGCAAGGTGATGATCCTGAAATGGCAGAGATTGCCAAGGAGGAAGAAGAGAATGTTTATGCAATGTTTGAAAAAGCAGTAAATGAGGAGAAGAAGTGGGCAGATTATCTGTTTAGAGATGGTAGTATGATTGGTCTCAATGATACACTTCTCAAAAAGTATGTTGAGTGGACTGCTAATCGCAGAATGAAAGCACTGGGTCTAAAACCTGTGTATGATATTGCTGCTAATGCAAACCCCCTGCCTTGGACACAGCACTGGATCTCTTCCAAAGGTCTACAAGTTGCACCACAAGAGACAGAGGTAGAGAGTTATGTAGTTGGAGGAATCAAACAAGATGTCAAAAAAGACACCTTCTCAGGATTTAAACTCTAAGATTGAAGCAAAGAAGATTGACGATTGGTTCTTTCAAGAAAAACCAATAAATAAGGGAGAGAAGATTATGACAATGTGGAAAAAATTGAAGTCAACTCTGACTATGAAAATCCCTGGACCTACTTGGACGTTGTTTTTGATGGTAGCCTCATTGGGGACAATTACGGTTTTGTTTACTGTATTACCAACAGGATTACCAGAAAAAAATACATTGGAAGAAAGTACTTTTGGTCAAAACGAAAGCCTAGACCTACTGCTAAAGGTGGAAAAAGAAGGAGAGTTACAACTGAAAGTAACTGGCGCAAATACTACGGTAGTAGTCCAGAACTTACTGCAGATGTTAAGAAGTATGGACGAGACACGTTTACTAGACAAATCATCTCCTTACACTCTACACCAGGTAAGGTAAACTTTGAGGAGACAAGACAACTTTTTTTAAATAATGTACTGACGGAGAGCTTGACAGATGGGACGCCTGCCTTTTATAATAGCAATATTCTTGGTAGGTATTACCGCAAAGACTATTTCCCCTATGATTGTTGAAACACTTATTGCTATGGGTTTTTTGATGCCACAGCAACCATCTCCTGATTCTACAGTGATACCTATTCCTGTAGTAGAATATAAAAAAAGTTGGAAATGTCCAGATTGTTCAGAATCAGAGCAGTATGTTCTTGGAAAACTTCAAGAGAAAACAAAAATAACTGATCGTAATGCCCTTGCTACTATCATGGGTAATATCAAGCAAGAGAGTAAGTTCATTTCTAACATCTGTGAAGGTGGTGCTAGGGTGTCTTACAAAAACTGCAATAGTGGTGGATATGGTCTTATTCAATGGACTTCTGCTGGTAGATATAAGGGACTTGGATCTTTTGCCAATAAATATGGTTGTGATCCAAGCACACTTCAGTGCCAAACTCGCTACATGATTAATGAAAATATCTTTCAAAGATATCTTCCTGAGTTTGAAGGACAAGATTTCACCATCTCTCAGTATATGGCACCTGCTTATTACTGGTTGGGTTGGGGTATCAAAGGTAATAGAGAACTCTATGCTTATGATTACTCTGAAAAATTTATATTGTCATGATTAATACCCTTACAGACACTCTTAAGAATATTTTGGGATTTACTAAACAGAAAGAAGTTAAATGTACTATTGATGACCTAGAAGCACCTTTATTTGAATGTGGACCAGGACATTTAACTCAAGGATATGGTTTCTTTGGGTATACTGGTGTTCCTGCACCTGCAATTCTTCCTGATGATCCTTGGTTTGGACCTTCTCCAGTTAAAAGTGAAAAACAAAAACAAATTGTCCCCCAAGATATTGTTGTAAATATGGATGGTGGAGTGGGTGGTTCTTGGAAAATTAATCCTGAACCTGAAAATATTCATGAAGTTATGTATGAGATGGCAACTAAGAATGCTCCCACTACAATTCAATTGGATCCTGTTGGTGGATCAGAAAATTTTATGGGCGGTTCTGAAAATATTCATAGATGATATACAATGCATTATGATTTGAAAGCTTCCCATAATTCTTTTGAAGCAGTTGATGCTCCCCTAGAATGTTATATTGAATATGATGATCTTCTCAATAGCAAACCTCTTAATAATTTTGAGGGGATTTTAGTTGTAAAGAATGTTTTTTCACATGAGATCATTGACTCACTAAGAAGTCAATATTTTTCTATGTTTCAAGGGGATTATGAATATGATGGTAGTGAGTGGACTCATGTAAAGAGTTCAAAACTATCACATGGCATAGGTTCACATCCTGCTAATATTTTTGTACGTTCAAAATCATTCTGTGATTTTATTGAATCAAGTGTTTTAAAGAAGTTAGCAGCAGTATTGTTGCATTCAGATCAATCTGTTTTATCACCACGTGCTATCTTAAGAAGTTTTTCTCATCTAAGTTCTAGATGTACCTTAGCACATCGTGATGTAGATTATTTTCGTACATCAGATAATAGTAAAGCACTAACTGCTTGGATACCACTTGGACCTGCTGATCTTCATCATGGACAACTTGTTTATCTTAAAGATTCTCACAAAAATATTTCATCCATAACAAAATTGGTTAAGGATGATAGAACAATTACAAGTGACCTGAAGGGTTTGGCAGATCATCTTGAGACAACTTGGTACTTGCCAGAAATCTCAAAAGGGGATATAGTATTTCATTGTCTAAATGTTGTACATGCATCTTTTGATACTAACAATATGATTCCAAGATTATCATGCGATTTACGTTTCGCATCTTCTGCTGAGTATCTTGATCCCAAATGGTCTAATTATTGGAGAGGTGATGATGGGTTATAAATTTTTAGATTTTGGTCAATTAATTAATGATCAATTAGAAAAATCATTGATTGAGGTGTTGCATTCTGGATTTTGGTCCACTGGTCCACAATCAAAACTACTTGAGGATACTCTTTCACAGATTTATAAACGTTCTTGTGTAACAACTTCAAGTGGTGGAACTGCACTTCAAACAGTGAGTTTGCTATTTCCTGAAATTAAAAGGATAGCAGTTCAAACAAATACATATTTTGCTAGTTGTTTACCATGGGTGACTGCTAACAAAGAGATTATCCTTCTTGGATCTAGTCAGAATCTTTTGATGCCTGACATTAATATCATCAAGGATGCTCTAGAACACCAACCTGATGCCATTGTTCTTACACACATTGGTGGATATCCCAATCCTGATATTCAAGAGATATCAGAGTTGTGTAAGGAGAGAGGAGTCATTCTAATTGAAGACTGTGCGCACTCGCCTTTTACTAGTATAGATAGTAAGTACGTTGGCACCTTTGGGGATGCAGCAATTTTATCCTTCTTCCCTACTAAACCTATTCCAGCAGGTGAAGGAGGAGTTGTCATTCTCAAAGACTGTGTAAAGGCAAAACAATCACGTTGTTTGCGTGATTATGGTAAGTATCCTGTTGATGGACAATTGCACCATTCACTACCAGCACTTCCAAATGCTAGGATGAATGATTTTTCTGCAGCAATTGCCAATGTTATTATTAACAACTACAAATCAATTATTCAACATAAGGAAGAATTAGCAGACATCTATGATTCAAAGTTAGGTGATTATTCTTTTAAGAAGATTAACTATACTGAATCTGTTGTTTCACCATCTTATTATAAGTATATCTGTTTTATTGAAGATTCTTCCATCAAAACTTCACCTGTTTATGATCATACAAATCAATTAACATCAATCCTTGATGAGAATTCTTATCCTTATACCTTTGTGGGTGAGACAAGTTCTTGGATTCCACATGTCTGTCTACCACTCACACCATCAATGAATGAGGCAGATGTACTTGATGTCATATCTGCTTGCTCCACCCCTTGACAAGGACTGTCAGATGCTCTATATTATAAAAGTGGTTGAGAGACCACTGCTGTGACCCCCTTCCTGGTTCAGGGTTAGAGGCGATAGGAACCAGGTCTTGACTCAATAGCTCAGCTGGATAGAGCAACTGCCTTCTAAGCAGTCGGTCGTAGGTTCAAATCCTACTTGAGTCGTTGGAGAACTAATTATTCTCCATGCGAATGTAGTTCAGTGGTAGAACGTCAGCCTTCCAAGCTGAATGTCAGGGGTTCAAGTCCCCTTATTCGCTTCCCTCCAATACTATTATGTCACAATATGATTTTGGAGGTCTTGAAAAACACCCTGTCAATATACTAAGATTAATTAGTGAATTAGAAGGGTCATCCCAAATGTGTAAATATATGGGGTTTCAAGATGATGTGGATACTCTTAATGAAATGAAGAAGAGATACTATAAACTCTACTTCAAAACAAAGAAAGAGTACAACAATCCTCTATAGCTCAGTTGGTAGAGCGCGGAACTGTTAATTCTGTTGTCCCTGGTTCGAGTCCAGGTGGAGGAGCTGGGAGTTTAACTCAGTGGTAGAGTGACTGCTTTACACGCAGTAGGTCACAGGTTCAAATCCTGTAATTCCCATGTAGTATCTAACCTATGCA
>Ga0181419_1000251_pt1 | contig 18469 bp, 25 predicted proteins | sample 42SPOviralmetaG_FD_130144 | JGI IMG/M metagenome (GOLD analysis project Ga0181419, IMG submission 130144) | Marine viral communities from the oligotrophic San Pedro Time Series (SPOT) site, San Pedro Channel, CA, USA - 42 SPOT_SRF_2013-04-24 | ecosystem: Environmental > Aquatic > Marine > Strait...
AAAAATTAAGAGCATTCGTTGATAAGGGAGATAAAACACTTATAATTGTAAGTCACTATGCAGAACTTATAACAAAATTACATCCTGATACTATTACTGTACTAGACAAACAGGGCAACGCAAAACAAACAGAAGACATCCAAGTTGCTTACGACATATTAGAGAACGGATTCAATGGCTGAGTTAGAATATAATATAAAAGAACTTAGAAATTTATTTGAGTCTGGCATACGTTTAAATAATTTAAAGAACGAATCCTCTCCTATGCATGATGTTGCAAGGGAATGTTATAATTCACTTTTACTTAATAATCCAGTAGATAATAATTTTTATAAACACATGCAGATCAGTGGCTTTGCTAATCATCTTAACAGAGCAAAAGCGGATAATAAGTCTAAAGATCTTAACGTGTTGAATGATGTAGATTATGATATACTTATAGATGACGGACTTATAAGTATGAATGCAGATAATTATATAACTTCTAAGGGAGAACAGTTTAAACTTTTAACATCTTATAAGAGAAATAATGGACTTAAATTATACCAACCTTATTTAAAACCTACAGGTAGATTAAGTGATGTTGCTGTAATACATTCTGTAAATCCAGTTGGTTATAAAGTTATGCCTGATCAGACATTTAGTACTTCTGTAATGTTTGCAGACAAATATGCTGACAATGATCTTAGTTGCAACTTAGTTATTGTAGACATAGGAGAAAGAGCAAACGTTTCTATATCTGAATTTGTACAATCTAAAAATGGTGCAAAAATTATTAAAGTTCTTTATCTAGTTAGAGAAGGAGCCACATTAAATATAGAAAGAGAGTATGATATAACAAATAAAGAAGACTCTATGTCTATTTTAGAAAGTAATTTTATACAGTTTCCAGGCAGTACGTTAAATATTAATACAATAAGTGAAGGAAACAAATACAATCAAGATCTTATGTTTTTAGATGTATATAAAAATTGTAATACAAATGTAAAAGGTTCTCATTATCTATATGATAATTATAAAAATAATTCTGTAGTAAACGTACATCACAAAGGACCAAATAGTACAAGTAAAGTAGACGTAAGAAGTGTGCTAGAAGATAATTCGTATAGTAGTTTCTTGGGAGAGATAAAAGTAGATAAAACTGCAGAAGGAGTTGATGCTGATTTAAAGAATAAAAATTTATTATGCAGTTCAGAAGCAACTGCATTTACAGAGCCACAATTAGACATAAACACCAAAGAAATTGCTTGTTCGCACGGTTGTACTATAAGTAATATAAATAAAGAGCACCTCTACTATTTAAATAGCAGAGGGATAGATAATGTCGCAGGAGGCGACATCATAAAACAATGTTTTCTAACACAATAAAAGAAGAGTTTCCTACATTACAAAATAACTCTGACTTAGTTTATTTAGATAGTGCGGCCAGTACACAAACGCATCAGTCCGTTCTTGATAGAATGAATAAGTTTTATGAAGAACAAAGATGTAATGTAAATAGGGGAGACTTTCCTATTAGCCAAGAAGTATCAGCAGATATAGAACTTGCCAGAGAGCAGGTTGCTGAATTAATAAATGCTAAGCCAGAACAAATAATGTTTACAGCAGGTGCTACAGAAGGTCTTAACATTATAGCAGATTGGTATAAAGATTCACCAGTAGTGATCGTTACAGAAGCAGAGCATACAGCAAATATATTACCCTGGATAGCACAAGGAAGGACAACAGAAAACGGTAGACTAGTAGTATTACCTATTACTGATAGAGGTACTCTAAATACTAATGAAGCCTGTAAAATATTTGAGAAATATCCCTATGCTGTATTAAGTATTCATAGTCACAGTAATGTAACAGGCATTGGTACAGACTATAAGAAACTAACTAAAGCCGCACATGACCAAGGTATTAAAGTTATAATAGACGGCTGTCAAACAATAGGTACACATGAGTTTGATACTTATACTGTTGATCATGCAGTTTTTAGTGGGCATAAAATGTATGGTCCAACAGGCATAGGATTTATGTTTAGTAGATTACCATACGAAAGATACAGAGGCACTAGATTAGGCGGAGGTTCTGTAGCAAGTTATGATTTTAAAGGCAATGTAGACTTTTACGATGGGCCTGCAAAACATGAAGTAGGCACACCAAACATAGCAGGTATATTGGGACTTGGAATTGCCGCTGAATATATAAATTGGGTAGGTTATAATAAAATGAAAGAGCATTTTACTGCATTAGATTTTGCAATGAGCGATTCAGATATGTTTAATATAAAAGGATTAAATCTTATATATCCTAACTACAGACAAAATGGCAGATATGTTTACAGTTTTACATGCGAGGGATATCATCCTAGCGATGTAAGTACATTGTTAGGGATAGATAATATAGCAATTAGAGTAGGAAAACTCTGTGCCCATCCTATAGTTAATAAAGTTAGCGGTGGTAAAGGTGTATTAAGAGTAAGTCCTGGTATATATAATACCGAAGAAGATATAGAGAAATTATCAGAGGGTTTATGCAAGGCGATAAAGAAACTAACCTAAACAATAGAGACTATGAATCAATGGACTCAGAAGAAATTAGTTTAGATCAAAGAGTACGCAGTAATTTGCGTAGAGTTATTGACCCTGAAATAGGTATTAACATTGTTGATTTAGGTTTAATCTATCAAATAGATGTAAACGAAGAAAACGATGTACAACTTCTTATGACATTAACTGCACCTAATTGTCCTTATGGCGACATGATACTTATGGAATCAGAGTTTGCCATTAGAAGTACAGAAGGAGTAAACCTAATACAAATTAATCTAACATTTGATCCTCCTTGGAATCCTGAAATACATGTATCAGACGAAGCCAAGTATCAAATGGGTATATTATAATGTATGACAAGTATCCTGAATTTATAAGTACTGACCCTAGGACACAAAGAAAATCCATTAGATCATATACAATTACACAAGAGTTTACTGAGGGAAGGCATAAAGCATTTTTTGAGACTGTAGATTTAAAAGACAAAACAGTTTTAGACTTAGGTTGTTGTGTCGCTTCACTTGGTGCTTGGGTATTAGATAAGGGTGCAAAACATTATCATGGCGTAGAGTATGACGAAACATTATGTAAATTAGCAAACGATAATCTTTCTAAGTATTTTAAAAATTATACTATTACACAAGACTTTATAGAAAACTTCTTTGAAAATAATACAGAACATTTTGATATAATAGTTGCTTCTGGAATTATATATGGTTACTTTAATCCTTCAGAATTTATAGATGAAGTTGTAAAAATTAGTAACAATATAATTATAGAATCCAGACATCCTTTATATAGATGGTTAAAGGAAACAAAGTTTAATGCAGAAGGATACTTCCCTATAAACCATATTAAGTCTTTAGAAAAACTACCTATTGTTGTTTACTATCCTGGTAATGCTTCTATGATGTTAAGTGATAAGGCATCTAATTTAAAATTTAATGGCTCATGTCCCACAAAAGGATTTGTAGATCATTATTTTAATCTAAAAGGATTTGAGAATAATGAAACCTTAAACGAAACAATACAAAATTATTGTCCAGATGTTTACAATAGTGATAAAAGGTATGCTTGTTTATATGTAAAAACTAAAAACAACACAGGCGTTGGATTTAAAGATGCATTTAACAATAAAGATTATACTGTTGGAGGATATTACAATGAGTAAGTGGAAGTTTGATAGTAAATTAGCACCTAACTTTGTAGATCATGCAAGAAAACATATACCAGATTACGACAAAGTTATAGATATATCAATAGAATTATGTGAGGATTTATACGGACAATATTCTAATATTATAGATGTAGGTTGTGCATCTGGTGAAACTTTAAAACGATTAAACAAAAGAGGCTTTACAAATATTTATGGATTAGATAATAGTCAATCTATGCTAGATGTCTGTCAAAAAGATATTGCAACATATTTTTTATCTGATACATATCCTGTAGGTTTACCAACAATGGATGTAATTATTTGTAATTGGACTTTACATTTTATTAAGAATAAAGTTGCATACCTACAATCAATAAAAGAGAATTTACATAATAAAGGCACGTTTATATTATCTGAAAAAACAACACTAGACCCATTAATGATAGAAAAGTATCATGAATTTAAAATACAAAAAGGTGTTTCAAAAGAAGAAATAAAAGAAAAAGAAAAGCAATTACTAGATGTAATGTATATAGATGATATAGAATGGTATCTTTCTACACTTAAAGAAGTAGGCTTTAGCAAAGTAAATGTTATCAATGCACATTATTGTTTCAATACCTTTATTTGCAGGTTATAAAATACACATTACATAAATAATACTTTATAATATTAACAAAGGAAAATATGAATATAGTAAATCACTTCATGAATAATATGAAGACAGTTCTAGTAGACAGATGGAAAGACTGGAGCGGAAGAAGTAATAGACCAGAGTATTGGTTCTTTACATTATACGCAAGTATTATTGCTTTAGTGGCAATGGGAATAGATCACCTTATAGGGTTTCAATTCTTTAATTGGCTTGACCCATTCTCAGAAAGCAACAACGCAGGATTATTTGTAGCGGTCTGGATATTAGCAACATTACCAGCATCACTGAGTGTTACTGTAAGAAGACTACATGACAGAGGTCATAGTGGTTGGTGGTTAATTGCTTTTATGATTCCTGTACTAAACTTCATACCATTATATTGGTTAGTAAGAGCGGCAAAGGATACACCAGAAGCAAAGAAATATAAAAACCCTTATGGGAAATTACCTAAATAGGAGATCTTAATGGCATTTGATATTAGAGTACCAGATGTAACTTTTAAAACAAGAAGAGAAATAACAGAAGCACCAGGATTTAAATGGTATGATCTTAAGTCTCAGGAAATATTTGAAGGTCAACGTGTTGCAATATTTAGTTTACCAGGAGCATTTACTCCTACATGTTCAAGCACACACTTGCCTGGATATGAAATGGCCTATGAAGATCTCAAAGCAAAAGGTATAGATGAAGTATATTGTATTAGTGTAAACGATACATTTGTAATGAACTCTTGGTTAAACTCTTTAGCAGTAGAAAATGTTAAACCTTTACCAGATGGTGCAGGTGAATTTACTAGAAAGATGGGATTTTTAGTTGATAAAACTAATATAGGATTTGGTATGAGAAGTTGGAGATACAGTATGATCGTAAATAACGGTTTAGTAGAAGCACTTTTTGTAGAGCCGGGCATTGGAGATAACGTAGACGGTGACCCGTTTGAAGTTTCAGGTGCACCTATAATGTTACAATACTTAGAAGGTTAACTTAACATAGATATTTGCTTCTGACGTTTCAGTAACAATATAATCGCCCACAGTTTGAAAACCATATTTGGTATAGGCTGGCAGGGCGGTTTTTCTTGGAATGCTCCATAACATTTCACACCCCTCAACTTTGGCTTGATGTGCTGTCATTAAGAATAACATTTGAGCGACACCTCTTTTTCTATAGTCAGGGTCTACCCATATACCTCTACTTCTATATTGTTCTTTTGTAGTCCTATGTCCTGAGTTTACACCCACAAGTTTATTATCTATAAAGGCTCCTAAGAATGTTGCAGGATAATTAAATATATTCATATCAATAGGTTCAGGGTTACCGTCAAAAGGCCATGTCATTGCACTATGACTTTCAATAGCACTAGTTCTATTTGGCCATAATTCTGTTTGCCAAATGTTTTCTATAGTTTTAAAGTCAAGCCGTTCTATCCTCATATCTATATTTATTGTAGATAAATATCAACATTAGTAAAACAGAACACATACAGGATAGCAAATGAGCCTACAAGATTTAGATCCTAGATGGGACAATAAAACATTAAATTACGATTTAGAAAAGCATAACTGGCCAGAGTTTTGGTTAGGTGTTGCTAAAGAAAAATTCCCCCAAATAGAAACATTAGAAACAGTACATAAAGTATTAGACCCTACGCAAGTTGTAGAACTTGGGAGACATCTGCAAAATACATGCGGTGAAGAAAGATTCATTGAAAAGGTAGATGCATACTATAGTGATTATGTTCCTAGTTTACTTAATGGTGAAGATTGGATGCTACAAAGATTCTTTACAATCAGAATGGTTATACCTAATCAAGCAAAAGAAGGCAGACTACTTGCATTCCATCAAGGTATATGGGTTGGAAATGGATTAGGATTAAGAACTATATGGACACCGTTTACTAAATGTTATGGCAATAACAGTATGCAAATAATGGGCTGGGAAGAGTCAGACGATTTAACAAAAAGATGTTATGATGAACAAATGAGTTACGATGAACTGCAGGGAGAATGTGCAGAGCATTGTTGGCCAGTAACATTAGATCCAGGCCAAGCACATTTATTCCAACAGCACCACATACATGGAAACTTTAACAATGATACAGACATTACACGTTGGAGTATGGATGGTAGAGTCTTACCTATGGGAGGACATTATCACAGAAAACTACCAGGCGGATACTTTAGGTTCGTAGGCGAACGTGATGATGTAAGAAAAATAGATACTGATAAGAAATGGATTAGTTATGCAGGTTGGAATAGTAAATTTAGTAATCCAATACCTTTACCTTTTCAACGTAATGTAATAAATCAATACTGTGAAAAACATAATATAAAAATTAATGATTATCAATTCGAAAACGAATATGTAGATTGGTTACCTGGACTAGAAAAGTTTATAATAGGATATAATATAGATGCTATTGTATGTTGTAGTATATATTGTTTGCCTGATGATGTAGAACGTAGACAGGAAATGTTACAATTAGCATTAGATAATAATGTAGAACTACATTTTGCAAATGAATTATGTAGTTTAAGAAGTCAAGAAGACTTAAAACATATACAAAAAGTATTTGAATTTGTAAACGAAAACATACCCCCTAATATAACTCTCGGCTATGACAAATGAGATATCATATAGTTTACGAACCTGGATTCGTTAATTATACAGGCAGTAATGTTGGCAAAGATAAGTTTTGGTTAAAGGACATACCTGAATTATTATCACAACCTAATACAAATGTAGTTACTTGGGAACTAAATGACTTACCTCTCACATTAAAGTTTATAGAATTATATAAGCAACGTATGACTGAAGTTATACGCAAACACAAATTAGGATATAGAGATTATAATTTTAATTATATCTATGATGTGTATCAATCCAGAAACGAAAAAACTATATTGGCATCTAGAGTAGAGATGAATAATATAATAGACTTCTTAAACTCCTACGAAAATTCTTGGTTTACTATTCCAGAAGAACTAAAATTAAATGAATCAGATATAGATGATCAAAGGATAAAAAATCTTAATGAACTACACGACATATTTGAAACTGAAATGGAAGTCCTACAAGCAAAATTAGATGAGGGTGCAATAGAATACGAAGTATCAGATATGTTTTGGCATAAGTTACAAAGTATAAATTTAATTGTACACTTCAACGAAAAGACATTTGTACAAGACGATGAAGCAGACGATAGAACAACATACTTTACAAGTTTAAAGTTTGATGTACCCAAAGAAGAGGACTATCTATTAGTGTCTGAGGATTACAAATACTTTACATTAGCAAGACCTAAAGGTGCTTTAACATTAGACTTTGGTACAGTAGGCAAAGACTTATTCACTTGTAGTGTTACAGACGATATAGAATTAGTACACAAAGATATGATAAGTCAACAATGGGAACTTAATCCTTGGGTACAATTTGATTGGTTCCCTTGTACTGAAAAAGAATGGGACGACCAAATGGTTTTATACAACGATTGGATAGAAGAGAACAAAGTTGCAGATTACTTAGATTTATCACAACCAAAGTTTAATCCTGGTAGACATCAATTAGGACATTGTATAAGTCATGACTTCTCACATCCAGAAGAGTTTGTGGATACAATTATATCTGAAACACCTAAGATTAACAGTTTTTTTATAACGGACGATGACAACCAAACTATTCTATAACACATTACCAGGCCATAAAGTAAATGGCAGAAGTTTTGAAGCAGGTATATGGGAACAACCTCCTTATACAAGTTTCCATCATATACTAAACACAGTAGGAATACAATATGAATGGAGTGATAATCCAGACGATTCTATTGTAGTTTTAGATATAGGAAGTACTCCTTACGAAACACAAAAGGAAACAATAGAAAATCTAATAGAAGATTATATATCAAAGTACGGCAAGACATTATTATTCACAAGTCAAGAACCAATACATCCAGAAGAAATACATAACGTCCTTAATAAGTATCCTGATTTATTTGTTATGGACATAAGATTAAGTAATAATCCTACACATGAAAGATATATTCCGTTCCCATCTCTATTTGCAAGACTAGTAAATCCTTTTTGTAATGTAATAGATTTACATCCTACAATAGATACATGGTCAATTAACAAACCAAACACATTTAATAATCTTAAATGGCGATGGACGCCTGATAAGTTTGCAACACAATATGCAATTAATAAAAGTGGTGTAGAGTCTGATGCTATAATATCCTATCAACGCCCAGAAGAACATTGGCAACGTATAGATTTGGAGGAGGCTATATGGAGTATAACTTCTCATAGATCTGACATGACAAACTTTAGAGATAAAGAGTTTCCAAACGTAATGAAATTCTTAGATAATATGCCGACTGTTAGTTTACAGGACGACAAAGACTTTGGTGTATTATATAGATACCATCCTAAATATATTTATGATGATACATATTTTACACTTGTAAACGAAAACTTTAATTATGGTGTAGATGATTCTGAAGATCCTTGTGCTATTACAGAACAATACTTTTATATAAGTGAAAAAACTATTTACCCTATGATGCAAGGACATCCAATAATTATATTAGGTAATCCAGCAACTCACTATATGTTAGATCAATTAGGATTTGAAGTTTATGATGAGATATTATCTTACGATCATGATCTACTAACCTATGGTATGGATAGAATCAATAGGGCATGTGATAATATTAAAGATTTTGATGTTGCTAATTACGAAAGACACATAGAAAAAATACATAAAAAAATACAGCACAACCAAAGACTCTTAACAAATACAAATAGCAGTCTTTGGGTAAAACTTAGACAAACAATGGAAACTAATATAGGAAAATATTATGACTATTAAACAGGGAGATTTTTTCCCTATTATGAAACAGCCAACAGATGAATACATAGTAGTATCTGCATTGGCTTCCGAATTACCAAATGCACTACCCGAAAAATTATTATTTACAGGTGTAGGAAAAGTAAATGCAACACATATTCTTACAAGGTATCTTGTAAATAATCCACAGATAAGAACTGTAATAAACTTTGGGACTTGTGGGGGAATACATGGTGTAAAGAAAGGAGAGATAGTTAAGGTCACAACATTTGTACAGGGAGATATGTATTGTGGTAATTTAACTGAGGGCAAAGGCATTACATATGGTGACGATCCTGCTATTGCTGGTACATTAAATTATGGAACTGAAGGAGTAATATGTAGAACGCAAGACCAATTTGTAGATAACATAGAAACTTTAGATAAGTTACAATATCTATTAGAAGGAAACAAGTTTAATATTGTAGACATGGAAGCCTATGCTTTAGCAAAAGTCTGTGCTTATATGAATGTGGACTTTATATGCTATAAGTATGTTTCTGACGATGCAGACGAAGAAGCATCAGATGATTGGGAAGAGAATGTACACAAAGGTGAAGACTTGTTTTATGATATTTTAGAGAAGGAGCATTTGTTTGAAAGACTACAATAAATTAGCAGAAGAAATAATTACAGAACCAGAGTTTAGGGTAGGCGGTTTTGTTTATAAACATGTAAAAGAAGCAAAGTCAGATGCCTTAGTCAGTATTCAAAGTGCTGTGGATAGAATGAGTGATTTATATGATCTCGAACGAGATGATATAGGACAAATTAGTAATATTATATTAGATAAACTTAAGAATAACTAACTAAAACAGTTGCCGCACCCTGTGAACTAGTACCTTGTGTAACGTATGCTTTAATTGTATTATTGGCATCTAAGGCATCAGCATATACATAACTTGGGTTTGTTTCATATACTCCGGTTGCACTTAAATCAATATAACTAGTACCCATAAGTCTTGAAACATTGGTATCATCTCCAATAGTTATTACACTAGAGCCATCAAAAGCCTCGGTTACGTCTACAATTACACTTAAAGGTCTTGAACTAGCACTTACATCACCTAATGTTATATTACCACCGTTATGAGTTACGTTTGCACTCAACGTAGCCGCATCAGTACCAGCACTATCTTTACTGCTTACTAAAGTTAAGTGTCCTGTTGAAGCAGGATTATCTTGTTTAGCAATATAAACAGCATATTCACCGTCACCAGCATCTGTAACTTCAATTAAGTCTCCGTTTTTAATAGTTGCATCACTGTAAACAGCAGACAATGTAGCCTTTCTAAATGTCTGTGAAGCACCCTCGGCCTCACCTATACCTGTATTACCAATATATTTTGCACCTGCTACATAGATAACATTAGCAGTACCTGTGCCTATTGCTGTTGGTAGGTTAGTTCCAATAAAGTTTAACACGCCTGAATTATAATCAAAGTACCATTGGTCATCACTACCAGAACCTGTTTCAAATAATTGTGTACCTGCAGTTTGAGCATTTGCTAGACCTGTTGGAGCCGCATATACTTTTAACTGATATGTTGCACCAAACCCTGGTGGTATCCAGTTAGTTAAACTAGTTTTCCAAGTTCTGTTATCACTTTCTGTACCATCTTCAGTTGTTTCAAGAGAACTTCCTGTAGCATCTGTGTAAAGTGCTACAATACTGCTATTTGATGCAGGTATTACTGCAGGAACGTCTCCACTATTAGTCCATATCTGAGATGTTTTAATAATAAATTCGGATACTACCGCTTCGTTAGGGGCAAATTTATTTGAATTAGTGTCGGTTTTTGCTTTACCAAAACCAACCTTTTTCCAAAGTAAATCAACCTTTTGACTATCTGATATTGCCATTATTCTATACTCAATGCTGTTACAGAGTCTCCTGACTCTAATTTAATTCTAACCAAAACCTGATTACCAAACGAGTTAGTACCATTCTGGTCACCTAATGTTAATGTAAATGTATCGTTACTGTAAGTTGTACCATCAATAATTCTATCACCTGATGTAAATGCACAACCATTGGAACCGTTACCACCGTTACCTGTATCACTACCTGGAGTACCTGCTCCACCGTATGTAGTACCTGCATCTATCCAACCGTTTAAACCACTTGCATCATCTATGTCAGTACCTGGTGCCGCTATAAAGAAGCCACTTACTTTACCTGACATTCTAACTGTAAAGTTAGCCATCGCTGTTCTTCTAAATGCAAAAGTAAAGTACTGAGCTCCACTTCTACCTGAGTTTAAATCTGGACTTACTGGTAAAATACCTGAACTTAAATCTGTTGTAAAGTGTGATAGTGTACCAAAACGTGTTACTGCTTCTTGTGTTCCTGCTATAGTTTGAGAACCGCTCCATACACTTCCTGTATAGAAGTTAGTTGAAGAACTGAAACTAGGATTATCACTACTTGGTAAACCTGTTATACGTTTACCATCGTCATCATGTGTAGCACCTAGTGAGTCTGCAACTGCTATGGTTTCGTTTACACCTGATGAACTATTTAATGCTTGTACTTTAGTAGCAGTATGTTCCGCATAACTTCCGTTACCATTTACATTATTAATTCTTGCTTTTAATTGTTCAATACCAGTACCACCAGCACTTACATTAACAGTAATTGTTCCAATAGTATATTTGTTACTACTGTCTTTACCTGTATCTGCTTTTGGGACGCCACTATTTAAATATGTTGAGGCACCGTCTAATGCTGAATAATTGTGTCCAGCAGTAGCAATTACACTACCTGATGTGCCTTCTGAATTTGTTCCGTTTGTTACATCAAAAGGAGTACTATCGTTTCTATATGTTTGTCCTATCCAATTATATAGTTGTACGCCTGTCAATGTTAATACTGCATCGTCTGTGTAGTAAGGAATACCTGATTCGTATGCAAGTGTACCAGCACTTGATTGTGCCAATGTTGCACCACTAAAGTCTACAACACCTGTTGATGTTAAGTCGTCTTTAATAAAACTAATTACATTAGTATTACCAGTTGCTGTATGTTGCATTTTAAAACTATGTGAACCAGTTGCTAGATTTGAAGATGTTACAGAAACTTTTGCTTTAAAGCCTTGATGTAATCCTGGGCTATAAATTGAACTTGCAAATGATGTACTTCCTCCTGAAGCATTTAGCGATTGATAATCGCTTTCAGATGTTATAGTAATGTTGCCACTACTACCTACATCACTACCACCACTCATTGTAATTGTTCCGCTAGAAACACCATCTACTATTGAATTAACATTTCCTGCATCACCATTGTATGCAAAACTACTTAGTGTACTAGATTCTGTATCTGATCCTGCACTTGTTGATGTAATTCTAGTAACACTTTGTCCTACTGTTACTACATCTTCCGTACTATTATCTGTATATCCATGTGCTAGATAAGGACTTGTTCCTTGTGAACTCTCACCAAACGATAATGTTTTACTACTTAATCCGCTTGGTGCCGCAATACTTCCATCGTAAACTTTTAATAGATCTGTTGCTGTACTTCCTACTTCACCTGGATCTGCTGTATTGTGAGCAGTCTGTTGAATTGTAATTGTTCTTCTACCTGTTCCACTATCTGCTGAATAAGTATGCCCAACTCTTGCTTGGCCAACGTCACCAGCACCACCTGAAGTTACTGAAGTGTTACCACTGCCATCTCCCCAGTTAATTTGATATGTACAAGTTGCTGAACCTGAGTTTGTTGTCGTATTTTTTAAATAAATTGTTTCACCAGCATCTATTTCTCTATTATCACCTGTTAATGCTGACCCACCTGAACTTGCAGTATATAATTCAAATCCTGCTACAGGTGTTGCTGTATAAAGAGTTATAAAATTTGTTTTAGTTAGACTTGCATTAGAACCTTCACTATTAGCAACGGCACTATTGTTAACGGCTGTAACTGTAACATCATATGGTGAATTAGTATTATCTGTATATGTATGTGAAGGAGTACTATCTGATGTTAAAGTATCTGTATTACCATCTCCCCATACAATAGTATATCTATTTGCATTACCTACTACTGTAGTTGTCAAAGTAACTGTTAGTGGATTACCACCTGATGACACATTAGTTGAAAAGTCTACACTTTTTACAAATGTATCGTTACGAACATTTTCTAATGCTTCATTTAATCTGTCTATACCTTCTGCTACTTTGGTTGTATTTGTCAAAGATTGTATAGCACCGTCAGTCCAACTTCCGTCCCCTGTTGCTGAAATGTTGCCTAGTTCTAAAGCAAAACCGTCAGAAGCACCTGAGTTGGCATCTAATTGTGCTTTTGTTACTAGGTCTGATGAAGAGACCGCATTTGCGGCCCTAATAACTGTAAGAGCATCACCTTCTGTTGTTACACTAACTACATCAGTATCAGCATCACCTTTAACTTTAGGCCCTTGCTTACCCATTTGTATTTCTGTGCCTACACCTATTAAACCGTAATTTTTGACATTTGCCATGCTTTGTCTCCCTAAGACTTGCTTTTATATACGGATATTTATCATTTTTATGACAAACTATAAAGTTGTATTATAAATATGAGTGTGAGTATAGTCAACCGAAAACAGATGATTTTAGAATCATTAGTAAAGATTTTAGAAGAAGAAAAGATAGGCAAAATTACAACTAAAGTTATTGCTGAAAAAACAGATGTGACTGAAGCGGCACTATATAAACACTTCAGAGGTAAGAGCGAGATCTTTCAAGAACTATTCAAGTTCATAGATACAGTAATGAGTGACAAACTAAATGAAATTAAGTTAGTACATAAAGATCCTTTGAATAGAACTAGGAATATATTCCAATTTCTTATACTATTTGTAGAAACAAATCCAGGCTTTGCAAGGATATTAAACAGAGAAGCCTTAACTACAGACGAACAAGACATAAAAGATAGTGTAAATTTATTGCTATCTAATATAGAAAAAGAGTTGTATGTTATTTTAAATAACGAAAGACATGCAAGATTTGTTATGGTACTGGTTGAGGGAACATATACTAGATTTGTTAGAAGTGAGTTCAAAGAGTTACCTAGTTCTTATATAGATGACCTCTGGATGTATGCTACACGTTGCATTTTTGCTTGACTTTTAGCACATTCTTGCTATAATATATACATGAAAAAATACTTAATCATAGGCGACGTTCATGCAGATTTTCAGCCTTTTGAAAGGGCAATAAATTATGCTACAGAACATGACTTGCACTTAATTTGTGTAGGAGATCTTATTGACAATGGCAATGATGGTGCTAGATGTGTAGAAGCCATGTTAGAATTGCTAGACAATGACAAAGCATCTATGATTAAAGGCAATCATGAACATAAAATAATCAGAGCTCTTAACGGTGCCAATGTAGTATTAGGACCACCTAACATTGTTACTTTAGATCAAATGAAAACAGATACAAAATTTGTTACAGATTTTAAACGTATGGTAACACAATACTGCCAAAACTATATAAAGATAGAAGATAAACTTTACATAACACATGGAGGAATGCATCAAGACTTCTGGGCGGCAGAATCTTCAGGTAATTTTACACGTAGAATGACAGACGACATGATGTTTGGACAAGCAGATTACAAACAGTCTTATGAGCACAAAGGACAAACATATCCTGCAAGAACATATGAATGGAGACATGCAGTACCAGAAGGTATTACATTGATTATAGGACATGACCCTGCACCTCTAAATGAAAAGCCTGACTTTGATAATTTTCAATCAGAGCCTCTTGACTTTACAAACGATAAAGGTGGAAGAGTTATTTGGTTAGATTGTGGTGCCGGTAAAGGTGGGAAATTATTTGGAGCAGTAGTAAATAGTGCTATAGAGATAGAACAGATGGTGGATTTTACATAAATGGATATTACATTTTTAGCCGTTGTATTAATGATATTGATTTATATATTTTACAATGACAACAATAACAATAGACCAAAGCATTGAAAACGATTAGAGCAACTATACAAATAGAAGTTCCATATTCAAATGAATATATGAACTATGCTGATAAGTTAGATAAAGAACTGAGAAGAGTTATAGATAACACACCTTTTATAAACTGTGGTGTAGAGGCAGGCAACTTAAAACCAAATGGTAATCCAACACTTAAATTAAAAGATGAAACTGAGTTATAAAGATTGTGGCAAAATAGGATTTACTTGTAGTACATTTGATTTACTACATGCAGGTCATGTAACCATGCTTGAAGAAGCAAAAAGACATTGTGACTTCTTAATTGTTGGATTGCAAAACGATCCTACATTAGATAGAGCAGAGAAAAATAAGCCTGTACAAAGTATTGTTGAAAGACAAATACAATTGGCGGCTGTAAAGTATGTAGATGAAATAATAATTTATAATACAGAACAAGACTTAATAGATTTATTATTAACACTACCAATAGATGTTAGAGTATTAGGAGAAGAATACAAAAATAAAGACTTTACAGGAAAAGATATTGCTAAACAAAGAGGTAGTAAAATAGTCTACAACGGCAGAGACCACAGTTTTAGTTCTACTAGTCTAAGGAAAAGAGTGGCAAGTGCTGAATACAATTAAAGCAGGTGCAATACTATTTTTTGCATTAGTAATAAGTAGGCTTTTGCCGTTACCTGCAAATAGCGAGCCTTTATTAGGTTTGGCTGTAGTGGCACCATACCTAACTAAAAACAATTTAGGATTGTTCCTTCCTGTTTTAGTTATGTTTGTGTCAGATATGTTTCTACCTGACCACGGTAGTAAACTATTAACTTATGGTGCTATAGGTTTGGCACCAATTATAAGTACAATGCTACACAATAAAATATATACTTCACTATTTTGTAGTTGGTTAGTATGGCATGTGTTAGCAAACTTTGGACAATGGTATCCGCCATTTAGTCCTGAGGCATTATTGTTTGATATTAGAATGTTAGTAAGTGGTTTAAGTATTGTAATATTATACGATTTAAGGAGAAAATTATGGCAGACAGCATATCGAGAAGTATAGCAAAAAGTCTCACATGGAGAATTACTGCTACACTTACAACGATTGTTATTGCCTACTTTATTATTGGAGATGTAGAAACTGCAATGATGATAGGAGGAGTTGAGTTTTTTGCGAAAATGTTTATATATTTCCTACACGAAAGAATGTGGACAAGCATACCGAGACTTGACAAAAACTAAATATAAGTATATAATAGAGAGATGAAAGTGAAAAGTACGACACAAATGACCAAAGCAGAACTGCTTGATGTTATTAACGAAAAAAATACTATTATAGCAGATTTAAATGCTAGAATGGATGAATTAGAGGGCATGGCAGTTGTAAGTAAGGCAGAAGTCTTAGATGCTGACACCAGCAGACTTTTAAGCACAATGAATGCTAGAATTAAAGCATTAGAGGAAAAACTAGAAGGATGAATGACGAACTAACTCCACGTATGAAACAAGAGGAACCTAGTTCAGAACTTGTTACAGATGTTTTTGTTTATGGTACACTAAAATCAGGTGGGCAACTCAGAGGCTTAGATTTATTTCCTTCTGAACATAGAGAATTACAAGGCAAAGCAAAAACTGTATATCCAGATTATCATATGTTTGATCTTGGAGCCTTTCCTGCCGTAAGCACAGGAGAGCATTATATACAGGGAGAAGTATGGAAAGTTAGTAAATGGCTAGAAGGAAAGATAGATGAGATAGAAGGATATTCTGGAGAGGATAGCCAAAATATGTATAACAAAGTAAAAGTACAAACATCGTTAGGTCCTGCAGTAATGTACATCATGGATAGACAAACAGCAGAATCTAATGCAAGTGATCCTTATAATGTAATCGAAGACGGTGATACTTTCTTATGGAACTTATAGCAGTTACATTATTCATAATAAAACACATTGTTGCAGATTATTTCATGCAATATAGTTGGATGGTTAAAGATAAAGGTACTTATGGTGCTTGGGGCGGATTAGCACATTCAGGCTGGCACGGTCTACTTACTACAGCAGTTGTTTGGCATCTAACAGGATTACATTGGTTTTTATTAATTTTATTTGGATTATTTGATGCAGTTATTCACTATCATGTAGACTTTGTAAAAAGTAATATATGGAAATATAAAAATTATGGTCCAAAAGACCAAATGTATTGGGTAACACACGGTATAGATCAGTTATTACACTTTTTTACATACATTTTTATTATATGGATGTTGCTCACAATTAATGCAATAGATTAAATACAGTTATAAATAGTAGTATGAATCTTAGAGAAGAAATATTTAAATATAATACAAGACAAGGCAATGAGCCTGTTTTAAGTTCTTTCTTCTCTAATCATTTAAAGAAACTTATTGAAATTGGTGCCTTTAGTGTTAAAATAAAAGATATACAGGACCAGTTAGTTAAAGATCTTACAGAATACAAAACAACATACAACTTATCTAATATAGTATTAGGTATGAGCGGAGGTATAGATAGTGCCTTAACAGCCGCCTTATTTAAAAAGGCAGGCTGGAATGTAACAGGCTTGACATTGCCTATACACCAAAACCCAGAAGAGACACAGAGAGGAATAGATGCCTGTAAGGCACTAGGAATTGCACACGAAGAAGTAGATTTATCAGACGCATATGATGATGTTATATCTCACTTACATGAAATGCCACACCCTAACGGTGGAGACACAAAAGCAGAGAAAGTAAGAAGAGGTAACATTAGAGCAAGGCTTAGGATGATCACACTATACAATGAAGCGGCCAAGCAACAAGGAATTGTAGGAAGTACAGACAATTTCAGTGAGCTCTCGGCAGGCTTTTGGACACTACATGGCGATGTAGGTGATGTAGCACCAATCCAAAGTTTAAGCAAAAGTTGGGAAGTCCCTGCTCTTGCTGATATGATGGGTGTGCCACAGGAAACAGTTTACGCAACACCAACGGATGGGTTAGGTGTAGATGCAGGAGATGAAGCTCAGTTTGGGTTTACATACTTGCATTTTGATATTGTGCTTTTAGGACTATTGAATAATATCTTTAGTAATGAAGGTGCAGATGAAAATGATGTTGCCATTATTGATTCAGTCAAAAGTAAAATTAAGGCTACAGGTTACAAACGTATAAATCCTGTAAACTTACGCCATCCACTTAGGGGCAATGGTCTATATGATGCATTGCAAAACTTAGATGATAATTTATTAGGAGATTGACCATGGAAAACTCAAT
>Ga0181419_1000254_pt1 | contig 18399 bp, 8 predicted proteins | sample 42SPOviralmetaG_FD_130144 | JGI IMG/M metagenome (GOLD analysis project Ga0181419, IMG submission 130144) | Marine viral communities from the oligotrophic San Pedro Time Series (SPOT) site, San Pedro Channel, CA, USA - 42 SPOT_SRF_2013-04-24 | ecosystem: Environmental > Aquatic > Marine > Strait...
AGATGCTTCGTCTATCTTAAAACTACTAACCTCTCCTTGATTACCCTTAGCGTATGCTGCAGCTTGTTTTTTATCTTCTGAAAAATATACAAATCCGTCAATGTCTTTGACTGATTTTATATCCCCGCCGTGGAATATTCTAATTTCCCCTGGCATTGTATATAATACATTACTTTTAGTCTTAGCTAATGTATCGTCAAAATCCCAGACACTTATACCTTTAGGCTTAGCATTGATATTATTAGCGTTATTATAAGCGTCTATATTTACTTGAGTTTTAGAAAACATCATTTGCTTCTGAGTTTTCTCTAAAGCTTCTTTAAGATCAGATATATATTGTAAATTATAAGAGCTTTTATTATTTAAAAGATCTGATTCCGCTGCATTCTGAAATTTAAAATTTATTCTTTGATAAAAAGTTACAAATCCATCCGCGTCTGGCTTGCTATAATACTCCCATTTTGATTGAAGCCGTATTTTAGCGCCAGTATCTGTTAGGCTAGGTAAAAACCCAAAAGGATCCATAGTGCTATCGCTTAAAGTAAAAGCTCCAACATCTCCAAAATTAATTATATTGCCTTTTTTAAAATTAGTATAATAATCAGACACTAAACTAATTGGCAAGTCTTTTAATTTATTATCACCTTTATAAGGAAACCATCCTCCTTTTTTATTTCTATTCTCTCTTAGCCAAGCAGCAGCTTCTTTTGTTATTTTTACTCTTTCTCTTCCGTTATCTAACTTTTGTGTTTTTACAGCAGAGTCGCCAAATTCTTTACGTAATTTAGATATAATATCTTTTCTTGCTTCAGAGTAAGTGTCAACTATTTGACTTGACAGCTTTTTGCCAAAAATTTTATCATATTTTTTATCTAATTCAGTATTTAATTCGCTAGTCTTAAAATGAAGACCAAAACTTCCTAATATAGCATTAACCGACTTTTTCACTTCTAAATAGTAAACATTTCCATCTAAAGAAAATTTATAGTCTATAGTCTGGTTATCCTTATTTATTTCTTTTTGTAATATTTTTAAACCTTTAAATCCTTCTCGTTTTAATTTTTTGAATACAGCTACCGTAAAAAGTTCTGATTCCGTCCAGCTAGAGCTATCCACTAGCTTTGCTCTACGTTCTTTTATTTTTAATAATACAGTTTTGTATTCATTAAAAATTTCTTTATCTTTTATTCTTTTCTTAAGTAATTGTTCGGCTGTTTTAAATGCTTTATTGGATTCTGTTTTAGTTCTAGAAATGCCAACTTGTTTAAAAAGCTTGTATATTGCAGGATATTTTGTTTTTATATAATTTACTTTTAATTGATTTGCTGGGGACAACTGCTTCAAGGATTTACTAAATTGCAAATCTCCTTTACCAGCACCAACATTCATTTGCTGTTCAGATGTTAAGCCTAAGTCTGTTCTAATAACTTCATTCATTATTAGCTTGCCTAAAAGTTTATAAGCAGAAGCTAATACAATACCTGATTTGGCTCTTTGGTAATTTAGTTTATTACCAGATGAATCCATTCCAAAAGCTTTATGTACATCACTATAACGAATATTATCTTTCAATGTGAAAGGCGTAAGTCCAGCTTTTTTAGTGAATCTTTCTGTACCTTTGTCGTAAAAGTTTTTTAATATAGACCCGTCTAACTTAGTTGATTTGCCGTAATTAGAATCTTTAACCATAGCTTGGTTCTTACCTTTAGGCATTACTGCTCCTCTTGGTAAAAGGTTTATAAATAGTTCTATTAATTCTTGATCGTTCTCAGCTAATTTACCTAGAACAATAGAAGCTTCACCGCTGGTGAACATAGTACGACTATCTAAAAACTTTTCAGGGTTAACGCCTGGAAACAACTCCTCTAATACTTCATTTAATATCTTAACATCTTTGCCATCTATTTTAATAGTAGCATTAGGATCTACGTCTCCAAATTTAAACAAATCAAAATCAATATTATTTTGAAGCGCCCAAGCTCTTAGTTTTTCAGCAAAAGCATTTTTTACTCCGGGGCTTATTACTTTCGATGCTTTTACAAGTTTATCTGGTGCAATTTGTTTTTCATCTGCAAAGTTTCTAATAACGCCTGCATCTCCAGCAACACTTTTAGCGTCAGTCACGTCCTCAGTAAATTCCGCTTCCGTAACCCTACCTGATTTAAGGGCACTACGCATTTTGTTTGAAAGTTGCGAGTTTAAATAACCATACAATGAATCGTTAACTTTGGGATTAAACTTAGTAATCATAGGAGCTAAAAAAGCCAAAGTCTCCTGGATCATGTTATCCATTTCAAATTGGGGTAGTGTGGCTAAATTAACAACATTTCCACCAGCAGTTCTGAATGCTTTTGATTTCGACTTAATAATGCCCGATAAAACTTCATATATTTTAGGATTGTTTTTATTATACCCTTTAGGATCATTACCTATATCATCTAATATTTTTTTAGACTTAGCAGTTTCTTTTTTTAGTGGTGCTGTAGATTTTTTCTTTGTTGTAACCTTAGGTTTTTTCTTTTCTTTATTAGGTTTTGGAGCTACAACTTTAGGTTTTGGAGCACCAGATAAAGCTCTTTCTTCAGCTTCGTCTAAAGCTTTTTCAGCTAATTCAACTTTCTTTTCTAATGTAGGATCGTTGGGATCGGCTGCGTAAGCTTCTTCCGCTGCGTCTAAAGCTTCTGTTAAATCCCGCACTTCTTGAGAGGCTTGCAAATCATTATCCCCAATACCAGCGTCGCTTAAGTCTATATTTTTTAAAGCTTCAGCTGTTTTTACTGTTAGCTTTCCTTGTTCAGCGCTTTGATCAAATTCTTTAATAAAATTATACACGTCTTTACCAGATTCAAAGCCTATATTAGTATAGCCTAATGGTTTAAACAAGCTAGTTATAGTTCCACCTATTTTTTCAAAAGTAGTTTTGTCGTAATTAATTTGTTTTTTACGTAAAGCATCAGAAAATACGTTTACGTATTCAGTATTATACGCTTTGCCTGTATACCCTCTTTTTTTCATTTGAGCATCTACAAATCTTCTTTGAGAAGAAGTCATAACTCTCCTGAATTGCTTAACCATTTTGCCCTGAGCCTTGTTGTCTCCAATTAACTTATTAAACACTGGATGTAAAACTTCGTGCATTCCAACGTTAATAGACCCTGTTTTTTTAGCAATGTCCTTATCTACAACTATCTTGTTACCTACCACAAAAGCAGATATTTCAAATCCTTTCTTTTTTTGGTCGTAATATTGTTTTTTCTGTTTTTCCTTAACCTTATCGCTATTCATTAAATCTTCAACCTCTAGGCTACTCATGACGTCTAACCCTAAATTTTTATCTTTAGCAATACTTTCGGCAACTTTAAGATTTTTCCCAAGCTCCATTTCAACTAATTGTTCTTTAGCTTTATCTAATTCTATTTCAAAACCAATTTTACCTAAATCGTATTCTTTTTGGTTTATATCCCCTCTTCTTAGTTTTTTGTTAAGCTCTGTTACTTGGTAAGCAGCGGCGTCATATAAATCAGATAGGTTTTCAATTTTGTTTATATCGCCTTCTTCTAGTGAATTATATATATCGTTGCCATTAACAATAGAATCTGCTATTTCCGAATCCTTAGCGTCTATTTGTTTTTGCAGCCCAGCAATAACCGTATTGTCAGTAGCCTCTCTTTTAGCTGCGTGAAGTTTACTTAAGTCGTTCAGCTTTTTTTCTACAGCTTCGCTATCAACTACTGTCCTAATGGTGTTCATAGCTTTCACTGAATAAGCACCAGCTGTCATCCCAGATCCTCCTATAAACCCTTGTAATCCTGCCTCTAAACCCTCTTGGCTGGTTATGGCATCTATGAACGCCTTGCCCACCTCTGCTTTATTTTCCGTACCAGCAACACTGCCAAACTCTTTGTTAACCTCATCAGCAGCATGTTGTAATATTTCCGTGCTAAATTCAGTAGTACCAGTGGCAAGAATGTTCATAGTAGACCTAGCCCCTTTGTTATATATTAATTTTTCAGCTAAATACTTACTGCCCATGCTCGATAAACTTGCCCCTCCGGTGCCTTTTATAGCCCCCTTTGCTCCCTTAAGCAATGTTCCAAGCCCAAACAACTCTAAGCCCTGAGATACTGCAGCCATACCAACAGGAATACCAGCGTCGGCTTGACCTGATTTTATTAGTTCATCTAATGTTATTCCTAAGTTTTTAGCTTTCATTTCATTGAAGGCTATATAATTATCAGCAGCATAATCAAAGAAAAAACCAGTTCCAATGGTACTAAGGTTATAACCCACACTACCTATCATACTCGTTATTGCGTTAACTGTACCAGCAAGCATACCCCCGATGTCTCCTTCTTTAGCGCTTTCTATTATACCTAGCGTTCGCTCCGCTTGTTCTTTTTCTTTCTTATGTTTTTTTATAGCACTTAAAGTTTTTTCAGTGCCTAGCCCTTCTATAGACATAGGATCATCTAAGTTTTTAGAAACATATTCATCAACCTTAGCTTGCCCACCCATAGTCATGCTATAAACTGCATTAGTAGCTATATCGAAAGAAGAATTAGCTCCATCATCATCAAAATAAAATTCCTTAACATCATAAAGTTGCTCTCCTAAATTAGAAAAAGAATTTTTAATTGATTGCCACGCCGATAAAGGCTCTGCCAATTCGGACCCCATAACGTTTGACTCCGCACTTGGATCCGCCTTCACAGAGTCGTTTGTCTTTCCCGTATATGATTTTATTACAAGGGCTATATTTTCTTCGCTTTCCCCAGCAGCTATCATATTTTGTACAATATCATTCAATTCGTCCATATACCTAAGATTTTGCGTATTTATTAATTAATTCTTGAGCCTTTTCCTCGTCTGACATTTCAGGGGTGGCACCGGGAGTGGCATCAGGGGTGGCATCAGGCGTTTCTTTTAACTTAAAGTTTTCTATAAAGTAATTTCTAGCCTGGCCGCCTAAATCTGAAGAATCTAAATACAATTCAAACGCTTTTTTAGGGTTTTTAATGTCAAATGGAACTGGAACAGTGGCATCTCCATCAAATTTAACTAATGCATATTTGCCATATCTTTTGTTAAAAACAGCTTCGTCAAAACCTTCCTGTTCTTTTGCTAGTATTTTAAATTCTTCTGTAGTCATATAATTAGACTTTCCAAGCTTATAATTTAAGGTGTCGGCCATACCTTGTGCATCCATATTAATAAATGCATTGGCAGCTTCTAATATAGGCCCTGCTGTTCTAATTTCGTTAGCTACAGTTTTTGTAAAACCTAGGCCGCCATTATTAGAAGCCTTAGGCGCTTTATCTGCGGCCCCTTGGGCAGCGGATGCATCTAAAACATTCATATAACCATCCAATACAGCTTGTTTTAAAGCATCTTGATTTTCTGGCTCAAATAACATAGGATCTTGCAATCCTAAACCGCCCTCCATAATAAAATCATCTGATGCTAAAGACATAAGAGTATCTCTTCCTCCTTTACTTATTATATTTTTAAGCTTTTGTTCTATCATATTTCTTCTAGCTCCCTTTAATGATTTGCCTGAAGAATACAAAGATTCATTCATTTGCATTATAGCGTCGGCAGAACCAAAATCTTTTAAAAAAGGCTTTTGAATATCTGAATAATTTTTACTAAGACCTGTCGCTTCATCAAAAAACTGCAATCCCCCTCCAGCTGAAACGCTAAAATTGCTACCCTCTGTATATATATTTGAAACCTCTCCTAGCGTGTTAACCTCATTACCTTCAGATAGCATGCCATTATCAAAGTCTTCTAAAAAGCTTACTCTGTCTTTTTTATACATCTTTATATTCCCCGCTAAAGTTTGGAAACTCATTTGTATATCATTCATTCTACTTACCGCATCCATGTAGCCGCCACTATCCGGATCCATCTTCGCAACTTGCCCCGCTAAACTAGCATATTCATTTCTTCCTTCGACTAAAAAATTAGTTACCGCTTGCTGCTGAGCTCCGTCTAAATTAGTTACATCTACAGTAGAGTTTAGCTTATTTATAAAGTTAGCTGTTCTATTGTTTATAACTGCTTTTTCCTGCTTTTTTGCCTGAGTGATTTGTTTAGCTTTAGCTATTCCTTTTTCTAAGCTTTTAGAAAACGAAGCTCCCATGTCAGTTGCTTGGCTAGCGTATAATGCTCCTGCTCCTTTTATTAAATCTGAATTTGCCATATTTTTTTTATTATGCTTCTGCGTCAGTTATAAAGTTCCCTTTTAAAGCATTTTGTATACCTCCCATCCCCGAGGCACCTGAAACCATATCTCCAACCCCGCCTAGTATAGATTGTCTAGCTTGCTCCCTGGCAGCATTAGCAGCTCCTAATCTTTGCTGAGACATGCCAAATAATGTATCAACTTTCTCTTTTTCAGCTGCCCTAGATTGTAATTCTCCTACTCGCTCTTGGTTTTGTAATTGACTTGCCATATTTCTTTCAGCCATCTGGTTAGCTTGTTCTTGCTGCCCTATAGATACACTAGCTTGTCGCATATTCTGAGCCTGTTGTCCTGCCATTGCTTGAGCCATAGCTGCAATACCACTACCGCCAGCTGCTCCTTGCATTGCATTCATAGTATTTGCAATACCTTGATTAGCTTGCTGTGCCTGAAAATCCGCTTGCTGCGTATTAACGGTTAAGTCTTCCATGGTATTTTCCATGTCTTTATATACATTAGAAGTATCAGCCATTTCAAACTGAGCCTTTCTCATGTTCATTTCTTTCTGAGCTGCTCTTTGCTCAGCTTTTCTTTTCTTCGATCCGATAATTCCACCGGCTATTTTTGTAAGGCCTCCTACGATGCCTAGTGCTGATCCTAACATATTTTCTGTTTTATATTATATTATTACACATTATTTACTGCTCTCAAATACTTCAGCGCCAACCGAAAACAATTCTGCATACTTGGTCTCTGTGTTTACAAATTGTGCCTCTGCAAAATACCCTTTTAAAGAGCTTACATATCCTATTGGGTTTTTCTTGTAGTAAACAAAATCTTCTGTAGTAGGAGCGGAAACACCCGCACCTGCATTTACTATTATATAGTAGGTAGAAGTTTCATCATTGTTTACTATAGTTGTTACTGGGCCCATCATTACTTCTTCTCCTGTCGATGCGTCTGAGTACCATATTATATCGTGCAAATCTAATCCTATTGGTGTATGATTTGCAAAATTTATCTGTATAGGTATTGCCGGTGCTGCCATAGTTTATTTATTTATGTTGTACAATTTGCGTCAGGGCAGCATACCTTAAACATTTTAGCCGGTATAGTTCCTGTTACATTTGAATTAGTTACTCTTAAAGTAGCTGTGCTTATTGCTGTGTAATCTGCCGCGGTATATTGCCACCATATAACCTGATGATAGGTTTCTCCCCCAATTGTCATATTTGGAATACTAAAAGTAGTGTCTGTATTAAAAGCGCCTTGCCTAGTGTCCATTTTACTAGGATTGAAAGGGTTTTGAATATATTGATTTATACCGCTATTGCCGCCACTTGTTGCTTGAGCATTCGTAGGTAAGGTATTATAGGGTTCGGTACCGGTTACGTTATCAAAAGGGCCAGCATTACTTAATCCCGTGGCTAGCCTACCTGAAGTAGCTTTTTTAGTTCCAGCAGCGGTTCCATGTATTATTTCAAATTTAGTAGCAGCTCCTGCTTTAACTAAGAATGCCAGTAATCCACCGCCTGACTCTAGCTGTTCTACGTAGTCAGTTATTGCGTTTACGGGGGCATCGGCTAATACACCTCCGCAAGAAGCGACTGGAAATAATTGTATAAACGTTATTGTTGTAGGAACTCCAGTTTCTATATCTCCAGATATAGTTGCTGTCCATGTTATGTTCGAAGTCCCTGAATTATTGGTTATTATAAAGTTATGTTGAGCGTTACCGGCAGCCCCCATTACCGCGTTAGTAACTACAATAGTAGAAGTTGTCCCGTCACTCATAGAAATGCTATACGTAGCCCCTTCAGCTCCAAGTACTGACATAACATAATTAGTACCCTCTGCTGAAACGCTTGTAGTTGGCCCTGTAAACGATGTAACCCCCGTTGCAGGAATCACAATTAAACCTGTTTTAGGTATTGTTATATCAAATTTATCCCCAGATACATTTGTGTCAGTAAATATATAAGTTACCGTATATGTTATAGCGGTAAGCTCATTATTAGCCGTGTATGTAGGCGTTTGAGTAATATTATATTGACCTAGATCCCCAGATGTAAGCTGTATACTAGGGGCAGCATTTTCTGGCCAGTAATTACCTGTTGGTGCAGTATAAGTTCTAGTAAACAATGTTCCAGAGGTAGCTCCTTCAGCTCCTGACGCATTGTAAGGAGTGTTTGTTTCAGAAGGGGTGGTGGTAGTTACGCTAGCATCGACTACACTTGTTAATGTACCAGCCACAGTTACCGCTGCTAAAACAGCATCTCCTATTATACATAATCCTATATTAACATTATATGCAGGCATTACAGAAGTTGTGTCATACGTAACTGTACATAAAACAAACTCTCCGTCCTGAGTAAAAACTACACTAGTAACACCTGCTAAAGGTCCATTCCAAGAAAAGTCTCCAGCTGTTACTGTATACCCTGGATTAGCGGTTATTTTTATAACTGCCGTAGGATAAAGGCTAGATATATTAGCCCCCTCTAGTATAGTGTATTGAACTACAGTAGACGTGTAATTAAATTCTGATGTTAAATCTTCTGCCATTTTTTATTTTTTAATTAATTATGGAGTACAATTTGTAAAATTAGGTTTCGCTAAAGTCCATGCGGTTGCTAGTGTACTAAAATCAACACAATTTGTTACATTAGCAACGCTCCAGCTACTTAGATTTTGATTGAACGAAATTGCCAAATAAAACATATCACCCATATTAGTTACATTACTCACATCCCAGGAGCTAATATTTTGGTCAAATGAGTCAGCATCCCTAAACATATCTTCCATACTAGTAACACTACTCACATCCCAATTACTAAGGTCTTGGTTAAAAGGTGTTGCATTAGCAACATTACCTGCAAACATCCTAATCATATCAGTAACACTACTCACATCCCAAGCAGTGTAGGTGACCCCTCCAACTGTAACCTGTTGAGTATTTATAGGGCTATTAAAAAGGTCTGCCAAATAAAACATTGAACGCATAGTAGTAACACTACTCGTATTCCACTTATCAATTGATTGGTTGAAATTATCAGCTTCCTCAAACATTGAACGCATAGTAGTAACACTACTCACATCCCAAGCGGTATAAGTGACACCTCCAACTGTAACCTGTTGAGTATTTACAGGTTGGTTAAAACTTGCTGCATCTTCAAACATAGATTCCATGCTAGTAACATTGCTTGTATTCCAAGTACTTAAATTTTGATTAAAAGCGTCTGCTCTAGAAAACATACCGACCATATTAGTAACACTACTCACATTCCAGGCTCCAATATCTTGATTAAAATCTTCAGCATCTTTAAACATAAAACTCATATCAGTTACACCACTCACATCCCAGTCAGTTATATCACTATTAAAAACCTCAGCATTATTAAACATACTTCTCATATTAGTAACATTACCCACATCCCAACTGTTTAAATTTTGGTTAAAAGCAACAGCATCCTCAAACATACTAATCATATTAGTAACATTACCTACATTCCAAGCTGTATAAGTGACACCTCCAACTGTAACCTGTTGAGTATTTATAGGTTGGTTATATGATGTTGCCTCATTAAACATACTCCTCATATCAGTCACATTGCTTGTATTCCAATTTCCGATATATTGATTGAAATCACTATTATCATAAAACATATTCCTCGTCTTAGTTACATTACTCACATCCCAGGCCCCTATATCTTGATTGAAAATAGTCGGAATAGAGCCTTGAGTTGCATCTCCTTCAAACATACCAGTCATATCGGTAACATTACTCACGTCCCAGTTACCAATATCTTGGTTAAAGACGTATGCTTTACCAAACATCGCTTTCATATCAGTAACATTACTCACATCCCAATTGCCGAGAGGTTGGTTAAAAACAATGGCTCTAAGAAACATAAGTCTCATATTAGTCACACTACTTACATCCCAAGAGCTTATGTTTTGATTAAAAGCTTCTGCACTATGAAACATACCCTCCATATCAGTAACATTACTCACATCCCATGAGCTTATGTTTTGATTAAAAGTACTATTATAATAAAAACATGATTGCATACTAGTCACATTACTCACATCCCACGCTCCTAAATTATTGAAGTTAGTCACATAAAGAAACGAGCTATATGATCCGGAAAGCAAATAATCTATATTTGCGTTTGTTGCAAAGCTAGGAACATCTAGTACACTAGAAAAATCTATGTTTTTACCCCCGTGGTTACTGGTAGATGTAGCTCCAAAACTTAACCTTTCAAATGTCATAGGGAATCCAAATTGCACTAGCTTAGTATAAAGCGCGGCTATAGAATTAGATAGATTACCGAATATTATTTTTGATGATCTACCAGATACTTCTATTGTGTAAACACCCACTGTTGTATAAGTGTGTGTCCTATTAGCATAAGAGTTGACAGAAGTATTCCCGTCTCCCCAATTAATAATACCTGAGTATGTTCCTGTAGCATCATAAGGCAACTCTACACTTGTAGAGGCTGCTGTAGTAGTAACTTCAAAAGTAAGCGGACCGGTGGGATCTGAACATGAAGCAACTATAGTATTATATTGTATAATTTCTGTTATAACCCCACTAGAGTTGTATATTATTATATCGTAACTATCTGGAACAGTAGCAAGACTAGCGGGATCTAAGCTAGAGTCGTCCGGCTCACCTAGGCCACTGGGTACGTAAAGTCCCATTCCAGCAGAAGTTAAAGGCTGATCTGTGTTATAATCATACAATTGAGTACCCACAACTAATCCAGCTGTGGCAAAATATTTAAACTCAACTCCTGATTTAGCCACATTAGTGTAGTCGCTAAGTGATGTATAAAAATTTTCTATTATACACTTAGCCGATGAGGCGATTGTTTCATTGGCTATTGTAACATCATTATTACCTATAATCTCATCCCAATTAGTCCATAAGAATAAATCTGCGTCTGGGTCTGTAGTAGAACCTGTGTTGCTGCAGGTAAGATCTATAAACGTAGTTAATAAATAACTTTGAGGGTCGGAGTCTGTTTCTGTAGGATAACCTATACCAAAAGCTTCATCACATACCGCTAGTGCTTTTATATAGTTAAAGTATTTTCCTTCTTTATTTTCAAACTCTTTTACTTCACCGCCTTCTAAATTTGTTCTTATATAATTTACATACCAGCCTGGATTTTTTATTCTAAGCGAATTAGGCAGCCACCCACCCGCTGTAGTTTCAGCTATGGAATACCAATCTTCTGTGCCCGTCTTTTTGTATTCTAAAACTCTAGATTTTGTACCGGTATAATTTAAAGTTGTATAACCTTTTACTAAATTAGGTGATTCGTTTATAAGAACATTAAATGAACTAATGTATTGTTCTCCATAAAATTTGTTATATATAGGATTTTCATTGTGAGCCCACATCAACCCATTTTTAAAGGTAAAATACCTGTCGTTTAAAGAAACCCCAGACTCAGGAACGAATGACTTTCTACTAGTCCAACCATCTACAGACTCTTTAAAAGATACAGTGGTACTTATATAATTTTCTTGATCAGGTGGGTTTTGTATATTGTCCTCACAAGCAATAGCTAAGTTGTCCGCTTGAATAGGATTAAACTTAGTTTGCCAATCGGAAGTAAGATTAACTAGGGTTAAATTGTATAAACCTTTGTCGGCATCGTAAGATCCTATTAGTTTATTGTTTGCTTTTAAATTATCCGCAAAGAAATCACCCATTCCTTTACTTGATATTTGTGTTAAGCCGTCTCTTGACAATCTCATAACACTGCCTCTATTCTTGTCTGTAAAATATAATCTAAAACCATAATCTGCAAAAGATTCCGGGTTTTTAGATATTCCAAACTCTCCCGCATAAGGTGTAGCCTGTCCTAAAACGTTATTGTTCGATGTAACATTAGCATTGCCATCTGCATTAAATAAGGCGTCTTTATTAGCTAGCACTCTAAAGCACTTGTCTTCGCAGAAAGTTATTAAATCGGTATCCCTAGCATGTAACTTTTGTATGGTGCCATATATAGGATTCAGATCTTTTGTTATAGGCAATGCCTGTATAAATTGATTTAATCTATTTATTCCCGATGTAGAATTATATATTTGAGAAAATATATAACCACTACCTCTTCTCTCTTCTCCATAAGGATCCGCCAATATAGATGATACCGTAGCTCCTTTATCCATCGTAACTGCATTAAAATCATCTCTAATCCTGTTTGACTCTACCCCATTGCCAAAACTAAAGCAATTATACCAATTAAGCTCCACCGGATCATTGTACCCAGATATAGGTAGCGCATTACTTGCTTGATAATATAAATCTAGATCTACCGCCTCTTTAGGCTCCGTTTCAAATATAGCCGGGTTGTTAGATGTGAGAAGTCTATTTCCTTGAGGTACAACCGGTTTTATTGCTTGTATTGCTATATCAGCCGCTTGTGATAATCTTGTTGTATAAACGTTAGAATCAGGGGCATACTCCCAGTCCACGTCGTCATTTAGCTCTAATAATATAACATAGGCATAATTACGAGCATCTCCTTCGTTATCATCTTGAGCTCTTCTGTGGTGAAAGGCTTGAGCTTTTACTATTTGATAAACAGGAGAAAGTTCTCCAGTAGGAGTATGCTCAAATCTTACAGACCCCCCGGTCGTTATAAATCCATTAGGGGTTACAGGACGTGTAGCCCTTCCGTCTTCAATATCTGGGTCAAAAGGGGTGGGCACTGTCCCCGACATTGCGTCTATATAAGTAGGCACCCCATTAGTAAGTTGTTTTACTTTAACATAAGAAAAACCAACAAATCTGTTGTTTTTCGTTATAGGTCCAAAATTTTGGAAAAAAGCCCTTTGAGGCTGTATGTCATTCATTCTAAGACCTATGGGACCATTAGGTGGATTAGCCCCAGTATATGGAACACCGTTCATCCAAACGCCTGTGCCAGCTACAAACATTTCATTAGGAGTCTCTGTTTCAGCACCGTCTCCTTTGAATCCCCAATCAATCCAATAATACCCCGGCTGCCCGGTACGACCAGTCCCATTTTCTCCTACTAGTCCCCGTGTACCGCTTTGCGTAAAAGATATACTTCCAAGTATAGAAAATTGAGGATCTAAGGCTTGGAATGAGGTCATTATATGGGTATCAAAAGCAGCATCTCTTGGTATTTTTACAAAAAATCTACCTTGATATTCAGGTTTTGTTTCTTCTTGCTCCGCTACAACTGTTATGTCAAAGTTTTGATTAACCCCTACCGCCTCTAAAAAAGTAGCATCCGCTCCTAGCCCTCTGTCTATAGTTAATTCGTAATTAGTTTCATCTCCAACAGTAGTAACAACCTTATAATCTATAACCTTATACTTTTCAGATTTAAAAGCTCCTAAGGCAAAAATCACACTATTGCCTGGAAAATTAGGGGCAAACTCTGGATTTGCACTAGGAGACGGTCCTCTAAAAGCGAACCCTAGTGAGCCAATACTAATTAAAGATAAATTTTCTACCGCTTCTGTACCTAAATTTTTATCTACAGTTCTTATAAAATCAGGAGCTTCATTAGATATAGACATAACCCTGTATCTAGACAATGACTCTATAGGGGTATTATTATCGTGTTGTTTTTTTGCTATTAAATACGATTCTTCGGATATTTTGTTTCTTTCAGAAGATGGAAAAGACAACCACACGTTACCGTCTTCAGCATCGTAGTATCTGTCTAGAGCTAAGTTGTAATATTCATTAGAATTTTCTTTTACAAATACTTTATAATGAGTAGCCCAATCAGGTGGAGTATTTGTAGGTTGAGCTATAAGCCTGTTAAATGCGCTTGAACTAGATATGTTTAGTTTAGTTCCGGCCTCTTTACTAGTGAATACAGGCGTTTCTCTTCCGTACTTATCTAAGTAAACAACCCCGGCTTGATATGTTCTGATAGATTTTACAGAAAAAGTAGGTTCACCTACTACCATATTTCCAGAGTACTGATTTGATATAGAGCTTAAATTTATTTCAGAAGTAGGCACATTATAATTTTGCAGATAGTTTCCATACACTATTCTGTTTCCAATTATTTCTTGTGCTTGAGCTTTTCTAGGTACATTATCCCAAGGCCTTAATATTTGATTTCCTTCTATTAAGGCCCCTATTAATTCCGTCTCAACTTGAAATTCAGTGATTAAATTACCAGTATTGTCATAAGACTCGTCCCTAACTAAGGTATCAACAACATATACTGATGAGCTGTTGGATTCTTTATATAATATGTCTACTTCGACAACATCTACATGCCCCCAGCTTATATTTTTAAGTATAAGTTTTCTTACACTATTAATCATTCCTGTGTTATAACCCTCTCTAGACTCATAGCTAAAATCCCCCGCTAAAAAAGCTACTTCTGAAAACGGAGAAAATGTAGAGTATTCGTTGTCTATAAACTTCCATCTATAAGCAAACCTAGGAAATACGTCTTCAAACATTGCATCATCCTCTTCTAACAAGCACTCCCATTCGAATTTAATTATATTGCTATTAGCATCTATAAACGTACCTATATCAGACGATATAGATTGTATTTCACATTTCCATTTAATATTAGTGCTACTTATAGGTTCCACTAACCTTACAGATAATGCGTATTCGTAATCTGTAAAATTAGTATCTTCATAATCAGCTTTTATATTTATTATATCTCCTACTTGCCAATTTGAAGGTAGTGGAGAACCGAATTCAAGTTCTAAGTAACCATCCCACCCTTGTAGACTGGTCCCGTCATAATAGCTAGCATCGCTACTTGTGTAGTCTTCCCATTGAAATCTAGTAGGCAAAGACCTTCTAACATTAGGAGAAGCGGTGTCTTCAGCATAAGTGAAATTAATTCTTTTTTCATTATTACCCGTTGGGTTATATACTCCGCCGGGAATAAATTCAATTTCAGAAGTTCCAGTGCCGGGGGCATCCCCGTACTTACTCGCAGACATATCTAAAGTAAGGGATGTAAGCGGTGCTTTTTTAATAACAGTTACATCCGCTTCATTAAAATCAGGTCTACCCGTTAAATTAGCGCTGTATGTTTGACTTGTGCTGTCGTAAGCTGGTATCTTAGTGTGTGTTACAAAATTTACGGACCCTCTTTTAAATTTATCAATATTTATTGTTTTCGGCTCAGAATTGTTATCTGTCCAGAACAATAGATTGTCAATAATATTTATGCCTGTAATTAAATATTGTGTAGAAAAATTTAAAACATTATTAGTGTCTACTATAACCGGCTTTATTTGCCCGCCTGCAAATCTATACTCAGCAATACAATCAGCTTCTGTAGAAGTTATAAACCAATATATTTTATCTGTTTTGTCATCAACAAAGGATCCTATGCATTTTGGGTTAGTTAAAGAATCTATATAATTATTGTTCCATACAGGCTTGCCTCTTAGCTGTTGGTTACCCTTTACGTTCTGCAAAGAACCCATGTTACCGTTATCTGAGTTTGCTAAATCTAAGTTTAATGCATCTCGGTATTCACCATTAGGAACAAGTCTTTCGTCAAGATCTTTGTTCATCTTTCCAGATTGGAAAACATGTACAAATTCACCCATATACTAGTGTTTTATAATTTTAGATTTGTTACGCATAACTTGCGTAATCTCTTCTATTTTAATATTTGATAATCTTAATTTAGCATTTCTTCTAGTAGCTGCTAATTCTCTTTTGTATCTAGCGACTAAGTATTCAGGGGTGTTTGCTCTTGTAGAAAGCACTGCGTAAGCAATATACTTATATAAAGCCTCCTCAGCAAATTTATGCACCACCATTTCCTCGTCTGTAGCTAAACCGTCTGATATATACTTTAGAGTAACAACTTTACCAACGAAACTTGAATCAAAATATATAATTCCAGTTATACGATCAATATAGAATACTCCATTTGTCTGCGCTTGCTCAGGAGAAAGTCCATATCTTCTGCCCCAACCGCCTTGATTCAGTCGGTCATTTAAATCCTCATTATTATTATTACTTGTATTTCTTTGAGTTTGAAATCTTTTCCTAGTTTCTGATTCTTCCGCGGTTAATATTTCGCTACTTTGCTCATCAAACAAATATTCAAAATTAGAATCCTGAAGTATAGGCAGCGGATTAGAAGACTTACTAGTTGGGTATATAATGCGTTCTATGCCCTTAGAATCAACCCAAACTAATTTTACATAGTTTACGTAGTCTTTAGGTAAAACAAAGTTTAAAGTGGGCCCTATTTCAATCTCTTGAGATTTTATAGAAGGTAATGTATCAAAACTAAATTCTTGTATTCCTCTTTGAGCGTGAAAAGCAACCTCAGTTCTTTTTACTTTAGATATATTTTTTTCAAGACCCACATAAGAAATCATAAAGTTATTTATAATATCTTTTATAGACGTAAACTGATAGCTGCCATAATTTTCATCAAAGCTATTCCATACTCCATCAGGGCCTAAATAGTATTGTTCGTCAGTTTGTGTTATTAAACCCATATATTATGATTTTTGTTGTTGTATTGTTTCTTGATCTTCTTTGTCAAATATTTGGTATAAACCTAAATCTTTTATTAATATACCACAAAGCTCTAGTATTTTTATGACTAACTCCGTTTCTTCCGAAACGTCTAGTTCAAAGTTAACGCTATTCGTAGGGTCATATAAAGGTTCGTTAAATAATGTTTTGTGTGCCCAAATTACAGTAGCGGGCTTTTTAACATATTGAGCACTTACGCCTGAAGTTAATGTAGCTGTGCCTTTTGCTTCAATAAGATTAGTTCCCGCAGTTTTATATATAGGCCTTGCGTTACTAGGTGCCGTTAAAGGAGATTGATTTATTAATATCCATTCTTTAGGGGTAATTCTTTCTACCTCTATATTGTTATATAAGATAGCTCCTAGCTTGTAGATGTCTAAAGGTAAAGTAAATTTACCCGCTGAGGCAACCAGGTCTGCAGATGTTTCGAATATAGCTAGTTTTTTTTCTAAAAGATCCACCATATCTGAATATTCGGTTTCGTTTCCTGGTATTCTACCGAATTGATTAATGTCATAAAAATATTGCTCAAACAAATCCAATTGCGCTTGGTTTGCAAACAAGTTAAATTCTTGAGGCGTAACATACCCTCGTTGTTCTTTGTTAAGTACAGCTAGCACTCTTTGATAAACAGTATTTATATTTACGCTCATTTTTCTTTTTTTATTATTATAATAGTTAGGCCACCGTTAAGCAGCCTAGCTACTATAAAAGTGACTTAGTAAAGTCTTTTTAATATGGCTTTATATACTTCCATTCCTTCATCAGTTTTGAAGAATGCAGCTAAAGCACTATAAGGGTGTTCGTCAAAAGGCACAGTCATTAATTTTCTGTTTCCTTCCCCGTAAGTGAACGTTCTTTGGTCAGCTGATAAATTTATTATTCTAGCTTCCACGGCTTTTATTCCTATATTACGCAGTTGGACATTGTCGTCATTGGCTAATTCTATAAATAATGCAGGTTGCCTTTTGGCAAATATCATTAGATCTCTTTTTAATTCACTAGATGATAAATCATTAACTGCACTACCGTATTCAGCTCTTAATATTCCTTCAGCTGTGTCAATTTCCATATCCTTAGCTAAAGTTAATGCTTCAAGTTCTAACTCAATCCAATCTAGCTCATTTACAGAAACTTGCACTGGATCAAACTCATAATATATTTTATCTTTTAATGGATGATATAAAGACAGTAATTTTTGTAAAGATACATCTTCTTTATTTACCTTAATTATTCCATTCCTCATAGCTATTCTGCCTAATGTCGCAGGTCCTTTTTGTTCGTCCACAAAAGGAGACTTCTGATTAGTAGCATAACGTAATTCTCTTTGAAATCCTTTTTCTTGATCAAACCATAATAAAGGTTTTCTTTGAGAATGTTTGGATGGTAATGTGTATAAAAGTGGAGACTTACCTGTTTTTAAAACATAAGTTCTGTCTCGGTATTCCCATGCTGGTTTTGCCGGCTTAGCTGGTTTAACTGCTACGGGTTCTACTTTTTCTATTTGTACTGGTAACCCATCTGTGATAGGTTCTTGTGAAGTAGCTTTTTTAGCTACGGGCTTTTTTTTGTTTGCCATGATATAATATTATAAAATTGATAAAAATAGTGGCCAGGGACCAAAGATCCCCAGCACACTAATAAAATTGATTATCCTGCAGTGTTC
>Ga0181419_1000255_pt1 | contig 18369 bp, 29 predicted proteins | sample 42SPOviralmetaG_FD_130144 | JGI IMG/M metagenome (GOLD analysis project Ga0181419, IMG submission 130144) | Marine viral communities from the oligotrophic San Pedro Time Series (SPOT) site, San Pedro Channel, CA, USA - 42 SPOT_SRF_2013-04-24 | ecosystem: Environmental > Aquatic > Marine > Strait...
ACCTACTAATCCTAGTAAGCCTTCGTTACTCAATCCATTCAAGATAACCATTATGTTTGTTACAACTTGGAAATCTCCTAGGAAAGGAACTGCTCCACCAAATAATACTTCAAGTACTACTCCGAGAGCAATAACACTGATACCGACTTCTGTAAGTTGTTTGGCCCATCCGCCAACACTTTTAAGAATATCCATATATCAACCTCCATGAACTGCTTAATTGCACGTTCAGATATTATTTACGGTCCAGTTTCCAAAGGATAACAACTATTATATGTTAAATACTGTTATATAAACTTAACGAGAATAGATATAACAATGTTAATGCAAAGACCCATAAAGAAAGGCTCAGTAATCTCAATAAAGATTATGACTGGCGAAGAAATTATTGCTAGATTAGAAGAAGAAAGCGAAGATGGACTAATAGTGTCCAAAGCAAGTGTTGTTGCACCAAATCCACAAGGCGGTTTAGGTCTTGTTCCTTGGATGATGAGCTCAGCACCTGATAAACTTACATTTAATAGTTCTAGTATAGTTGCCTACTCGGCTACTGTAGACGAAATTGCAGATAAATTTACTGAAGCAACTTCTGAAATTCAAATCGCTAAATAATAGTTGACACAGACACTAAAAATGTTATAATAATAGTATAACTTTTAGGAGATCTTTATGATTGAATCGAGTGTTATGGCGGCAAAGGCAATACTAATGGGTATGCTGATGTCAAACGGACCAGTAGACGAATTTACTGTAGAAGAAACATACTGCATGGCTCAGAATATATATTATGAGGCACGTGGGGAAAGCCTTAAAGGCAAACAAGCAGTAGGAAATGTTGTACTCAATAGAGTAGATCATGCAAAATATCCTAATACTGTATGTGGGGTTGTCTATCAGGCCAAAAGATACGACTGGAATAAGGATATAGTTATACCAGGCAAGTGCCAGTTTAGTTGGTATTGTGATGGTGTAAAAGATGATCCACAGTTGTTTTATAAAAGTAATGGTGCTGTAATAGAACCTAATATGAGGGACTGGAGAATATCTGTACAAGTAGCAATTAAGATGGTGGAGAGAGATATCTGGTATAGAGACCCTACATATGGCTCAACACATTACTACAATCACAATATATCTACACCTAGTTGGAGCAGAGTTTATCCTGTACAAACTGTTATTGGCAATCATACTTTCTTAATAAGAAATGATTAATGCTATTTAAAATATCAAAAAAAGATTCTAGCAATAGAGAAGTGTTCCCTAATGTTCTGCATTGGGGACAATGGGTCTTAGAATACGACAATCAATTTAATCCTACTATAGAAGGCAGTAAAATTATATTAGGCAAATTTAGAAAAAACGATTACAAATATCAAAGAGTATTCAATAAAGATAATATAGAGTTTAATAATTACTGCGGTAAAATTAAGGGTTGGGAAACAATCGAAAGTGGCAAGTATATAGAATTATATAAAGACGGTAGCCATAAAATTTTAAGTTATAACGAAGAATACGAACCACCTGTACTTGACAATAATTTAGATTACATAGAAGTAGCCACCATACTAAAAGATAGTATGACAAAAAGAATGCATCAATACTGTGAAGAGTTTGGTGAACTAGATTTATTTGTATCAGGTGGTATTGATACAGGAATGATACATGCTATTGCTTTACACGAAAAATTACCTGTAACTATACACACAAATTATAAAAATGCTGTATATCCTTTATTATTAGATTACGATAAAGCAGGACCACAACAAAAATTTTGTGCAGAGTATCAATACACATTTAGGCAATTACCTCCTGTGGGTAAAAATGTTCTAGTAGCCTTTGGTGCTGATGTGGCCAGTGTCGCACAGGCTCATGCGGCTAAACCTTTATACAATTTTTTAGGATTAGATTATAATGAATGTTTTGACGAAGCATTACAAATGAATTGTTACAATACATATCAAAAGAAACAAAGAGGGTTTGCTGATAAAGAACCAGTTAAAACTGCAAAAAATATATTAGAAGCAAAATGGAATGTAGACTATATGTGCCATATGGATATACATGATAGATGGGATATAGATGATAGACGGCTTCTAAATCCAATTGCAAACAGAGATTTTCTATGGTATCAAATGGGACTTAATGCAGAAGACTTTAATCAAAATCACCATGATAAATTAGTTTACAAAACTATAATTAAAATGACTACTCCTAAAGTTTTAGATATGTGTAATAAAACAAAAGAACAATCTAATACAACACCTCTTAGAATCCCTAAAAGATGGCTAAAAGAACAAAAGGCTGGAGGGTTGAGATAACTTAAAACGATAAATATATACTGTTATAATACACACATTATTGAGGAGTAACAGTATGTATGAGTATAGATGTAAAGTCTTGAAAGTTGTGGACGGAGACACCGCAGACGTAGATATCGATTTAGGTTTTGGTATTGTTCTTACAGATGAACGTGTTAGACTTATGGGTATAGACACACCAGAAAGTAGAACATCAGATAAAGTAGAAAAAGTTTTTGGGAAGGCTAGTTCGGCTAGACTCAAAGAATTAATCGGTGGTAAGTCAGGTCCTATCCTTAAGACACAAATAAATAAAGATGGTGAAGACATGAAAGGTAAGTTTGGTAGAATACTAGGCGACTTTAGTTGTTACCACGCACAAACTGATTCATGGAGAATGGCAACAGAAATTCTTATAGAAGAAGGACATGCAGTAGCATATTTTGGCGGAAGTAAGGAAGAGATTCAAATGAAACATATGGCTAACAGAGAAAAGTTATTAAGAGAAGGGATTGTAACCCAAAAAGATGTTGATAAAGCAACTGCCATTATGGAAAAAAAGAAAAAGTAACCAGTATTTTTACTTGACAATACACAAATAGAATATATAATGTAACTACATTGAGGTATTGTTATGAGCAAACGTTTTTATTCAGGTAAAACATACACACATGCAACTGGTCACAGTTGTGCATTTAGACAATGGAGAGCAGATAGCCATTGTAATCTGATTCATGGCTATGCTTTACAATTTGAATTTACTTTTGGTTGTGATCATTTAGATGAAAGCAACTGGGCAGTAGACTTTGGTGGTTTGAAACCACTTAAAGAATGGTTAAAACAAATGTTTGACCATACTTACTTAGTAGCCAAAGATGATCCTGAAATGGAAACAGTTCAAATGTTACAAGACAAAGGTCTTATTGACATGAGAATAGTTGATGCAACAGGATGTGAAAGGTTTGCTGAGATGGCCTTTGATCAAGCAGATATAATTGTTAAAGATATCAGCAATGGTAGATGTTGGGTACAAAAGGTTACTGTTAAGGAACATGACGCCAATAGTGCAACATGCGAATTAGCAGACACTCAGAAGTTTCGCTTTACAGCAACTCCTGAGATAACATATGATGACTAACGAAGAAAGATAGTTTAGAGCGAGGGCAAGAGTGATATCTACTTGCCCTTCATTTTCTAGAAATTCCAACCTAAAAAGCGATAAATAGTGATACAATGCTATTTGGTTTACTAACACTATTTACGGCACTTGCAATAGCAGGTGTGGCCGCATGGTTCAGTATTGCTGGACTTATGATATTCTTTGGCGGTATGCCTTTGAGTGTAGCCATTATGGCAGGTACATTAGAAGTTGGTAAATTACTTACAGCAAGTTGGCTGTATAGATATTGGAACGAAACATCTATATTACTCAGGACATATCTGACCACCGCAGTCGTAGTTCTTATGGTAATAACATCAGCAGGTATATACGGATACTTGTCTAAGGCCGCCTCTGACGTTTCTAGTGACGGTGCTGTAGCATTTGCAGAAGTAGAACGTGTAGACGGATTAATACTTAGAGAAGAAAATAAGATTGCAATTATAGAAGATAGAATTCTAAGTGTAGGCGGTAGTGTAGATGTAAGTGAAAGCATAGCACAACAGGAAACAATTAGAGATGGCGCATGGGAAAGAGTCCAAGGCGACATAGATTATGCACAAGGACAAATTGATAGGCTTAGAGATCAACTAGCAGTATTAGATAAAGCAGTAAATGATTTAAGAAACAAAGGTGTTGAGGTTGTTGTTACAGATGAAGGTGGCATATTCCAAGGAGACACTACAGAAAAAATAGATTATGTTGCACAGGCAAACGAATTATATGATCAACAAGAACAGCAACGTGCAGATATTAAAATAGATATTGATAAGCAACAAGCAAACATAGACAACTATAGAGTACAAGCACAAGATACAATTAACGGTGCTAATGCAGAGATAAACAGACTTAGAAATACAAGTTCAGATCAACAAGATGATAACATTTTAAAGATAAATGCTTTTAACAGCGACATAGATGCAATTTACGACAACATAGCCGTACTTAAGGACAGTAAATTTGAAGCAGAAAGCAAAGTAAGAGACTTAGAAAGAGAAATAGGCCCTATAAAATATGTTGCAGAACTTTTATATGGAAGTTCTGAGCAAAGTGTAATGGACGAAGCAGTAAGAATTTTCATATTGTTATTTGTATTTGTTTTTGATCCATTAGCAATAATGTTACTAATTGCGGCAAACCAAACTTTATTAAGATACGGTATTAATTTAGAAAGTACAGGACCTAAGAATCCTCCAACTCCCCCAAAAGGTTCAAAGAAACAAGAAATATTAAAAGGTCCTGATAAGCCTAGTGCGGTAGATGATGCCGCAATAGCAATGGCTGAAAGTGCCGCTCAAAAAAAAAGAACAGAGGAAATAAAAAAGGACTTATTGTTATTGGAAAAGAAGTACAAAAAAACATTAAAGGCTCTTGACGATAAACCCAAAGAAGTTATAATAGAAAAAGAAGTAGAAAAAATAGTAGAAGTTCCGGTTGAAGTAGAAAAGGTAATTGAAAGGGAGGTACCTGTTCATGTCGAGAAGATCGTTGAGAAGGAAAAAATTGTTGAGAAACCTGTCGAGGTCGAGAAGATTGTCGAGGTGGTCAAAGAAGTGGAAGTTCCAGGACCCGAGCGAATTATTGAAGTGCCAGGACCAGAAAGAGTTAAAGAAGTAGTAGTACCATTAGCAAATGAGCAGGAAAGAAGATACATACAACAAATTCAGGCATTAGAAAATACAATAGAGGATATAAATTCTAAAGAACCAGAAGTAATAGAAAAAGCATCAAGTAATGACCTCCGTGAGGCGGCCCGTCTGATGGCACAGAGCGAGTTAAACAAAGAAGATTTAACTGAAGATGATATATATAATTTGTTAATGAAAAGTTCTGAAGAAGATGTAAAAAAGAAAATAGGATTTTGGGCTATGCCATTACCTAAAGACACAGACCAACCAGAAACTAATAAAAGGTATTTAGGTAAAAAATGAGCGAGACAAATAATGAGAATCTAACTTGTAATTTTTGTGGTAAAAGCAGAGATCAAGTTGAAAAATTAATTGCTGGTCCTAATGTTTATATATGTGATGAATGTGTAACAATCAGTTACGATATTATAGATAAAAATCCAGATGATATAAACATACATGGATTATCCTATGAAGAGATACCTAAGCCTGAAGAAATAAAAGAATACTTAGACGAATATGTAATAGGTCAAGAATCAGCAAAAGAACTTTTAAGTGTTCATTCTTACAATCATTATAAAAGAATCAGTAAACTTATAAAAGATACAGTAATAGATAAATCTAATATTTTACTTATGGGCTCAACAGGAACAGGTAAAACACTACTTGCCAGAACACTTGCAAATAAACTTAAAGTACCTTTTGCTATAGCAGATGCAACAACACTTACTGAATCTGGATATGTAGGTGAAGATGTTGAAAGTGTATTAGAACGACTACTTACTTTATCTGATTTTGATGTAGAACTTGCACAAAGAGGAATAGTATTTATAGATGAGATAGATAAGAAAGCAAGACGTAGTGAAAGTAATACTAATACCAGAGACGTAAGTGGTGAAGGTGTACAACAGGCATTACTAAGATTAATAGAAGGAACAACAACTAAAATAAAATTACAGAATAGTAAAAAGTTTGGAGATGATTATACAGAATTTGATACTTCAAATGTACTTTTTATATTAAGTGGTGCATTTGTAGGCATAGAAGATATCATAGAAAAAAGAATTAAACGTAAAAGTAAAATAGGATTCAATAGTAATATAGTAGGGGAAGATCAAAGAAATAAGTTATTAGATGATATCATTAATGTTGATGTTGTAGACTATGGACTAATACCTGAACTTGTAGGACGACTTCCTGTAATTGCAACACTAGAACAATTAGATAAGAAACAATTAAGAACATTATTAACTAACATAAAAAACAGTATAATAAATCAAGTGAATGCTTTACTAGAATTAGATAATATAGAACTACAATTTGGTGATGAATACTTAGATTTTGTAGCAGAAAAATGTCATAAAAGTAAAATAGGTGCAAGATCTATTAAAAGCATGATAGATAATAGTGTTACTAACTTAATGTATAGAGTAGAAGAATTCAATAAAAAGGGTGTGAAGGTTATTAGATTAGATAAGTATCCATATAAGTATGAAAACAATCCTGTTTTAATTACAGATGCAGGAGAAGAGATAGACACAAAATTTAAATTATATAGAGGAATTAATGACTTTTAAAAAACATAAGAAACCATACAGGCAAGACAGAAAGCCACAGAAAAAAGAACATTTCCTAGATAAATTTAAAGGCAGAGAAATAGAAGTAAGATACGACGATGTAAACGGTGCAATCAGACGTCTTAAAAAAGTTCTAGAAAGAATGGATTTCCAAAAAGAACTATCTAAAAGAGAACATTACGAAAAGCCTTCTGCAAAACGTAAACGTCAGAAAGATCAGGCTATAAAGAAAACAAAACGTGAAATAGATAATCAAATTATGAGAGGTGAATGGATGCCACCGGCACAGGTTGGGCAAAAACATCTTAAAGGAAAAAGAGAAAAACGAAAGGCATGGGCGGCAAAAGAGCGAATTAGAAGGTTGCGTGAACGTGGCAGAGGCTAATAAAAAAGTTGTAGTCGTCAGTGGCGGATTTGATCCTTTACATTCAGGACATCTTAATTTATTTAGAGAAGCCAAAAGCCTTGGTGAAAAACTAATTGTTGTACTTAATAATGATGATTGGTTAACTAAAAAGAAAGGACGACCATTCATGCCTTTTGAAGAACGTGCAGATATTATTCAACATATAGATATAGTAGATAATGTTTTTGCAGGTGGAGACGATGACGGTTCGGTATGCAGTACATTAAAACATATAAAAAATGCATATCCAGAATACACACTAATTTTTGCTAACGGAGGTGATAGAGGCAAAGATAACATACCGGAAATGTCAGTAGAAGGATACCAATTTGAATTTGGTATAGGTGGAAACAACAAAGCAAACTCCAGTAGTTGGATACTTAAAGAATGGCAGTACCCTACAGAACGCAGAGTATGGGGAGAGTTCAGTAATTTGTTTCAGGATTCAGCAGTTAAGGTAAAAGAATTAATTATAGAGCCAGGTAAAGGCATAAGTTACCAAAGACATTTTAAAAGAGACGAAATATGGTTTGTCAGTCACGGACAATGTGAGGTAAAACATGGCAGACTGGAACATAATCCAGAAGTTCATGAATATTATACAATCCATACTGATCAAGTTTTTATTGTTAGAAAGGGAGAATGGCATCAAATAGTAAATAAGACTAAGGAACCATGTCATATAATAGAGATACAATATGGCGAAGCGACAACAGAGGACGATATAGAACGTCTTGAGTATTACGACGGAGAGTAAATGGAAATGCGAGAACTTAACGAACAAAGAGTTTGTGAAATATTAAATGAGATTATAGAACTAGAAATGGCTGGTGTAGTACGTTATGCTCACAGTTCATTAATGGTACGAGGACCTAATAGAATACCTATTGTAGGATTCCTACAAGAACAAGCAAACGAAAGTTTAGCACATGCCTTAGAAGCAGGTGAATATATTACAGGTATGGACGGACACCCTACACAAAAAATTGCACACATAGAAGAGTCACACGATCATAGTGTATTACAAATATTAACAGAAAGCCAGGAACATGAAGAGAAGGCAGTATCTAAATATAAAGAACTACTAATGGAAGTTGCTGATGCTAGTATAATGTTAGAGGAGTATGCTCGAGGACAGATTGGAATGGAGGAGCAACATGCTCTAGAAATTCGTAAAATGTTACAAGACTATGGTGCTTAAAGATAAAGTAGTTTTCCTACTTACATTTTGTGAAGCACAACAATGGATAGCATTTAATCCAGCAGAAATATTTAATTCAAAGTATTCTGATTATTCTTTTATTGTATTAGATAACGGAAACCAATCTGAAATAGAACAATGGTGTAAAGATACTAACTCATATTATTACGGTTCAGAATATAATATAGGAAGTTCAGGGGGATATAACTGGATTTTTCGTGTTGCAAGTTTACTCAAACTTAATAGAGCAATATTATTACAAGCAGATGTTGAAGTACTAGATATAGAAGTATTAGACTCTTTGTTAGTAGATAACCTCGAAGATAATTTTATTCCTTTTTGGCCTCAACAACCTAGAGAACAATGGGACAAATATGATGTTGGCCAAGTATATAATCTAGGACAAATTTTTAGTTTCTGTCCTGATTATATTTTAGAACATAGACTTTTGAACGATGAGAACTATGTAGTTACACATTTCGATGATGCTGATTTGGCTCGTAGGATGAGGGATAGTGGTATGGAACTTTATAATAAGTTACTTGATTATCCTAAAATAGATTGTGTACAAATAGGAAACGAACCAGAACATATAGCAGAAGGGTTATATAAAATACACCACATATCAAGTTGGAACTCAGGTAATCATATAGAATGGGAAGAATACAATCAAGCATACCATGATTTAAAATGGTTTCGAGATTCAAACTATGCTTGGGAAAGACCATTTTCAGATGATGGTGACTTAAATAAAATGTTACCCTTTAGTCATAGATGGACAGAGTTAGGATATCCTCCGTACCCTGTTGAATATGAAGTAAACAGATTTTATAAACAATGGACCAGTCAGTAATAATATTTAAAAACTATATAGGACAAAAAGAACCTAATAAAGAGTTCTGGAACGGCTTTGTGGATGAATTTAATAGTATGTTGCCTCAAATGGATAGAGAACTAAGTTTTCAAAAACACTACGAAGGAGAAGATGATGGATACAATGGTGTATATACATCTGGTAATTCAATATTAATTTGGAAACACCTAGATTATACATACATTGACATTGATGCTAATAAAGAACCTTATAGAACTTTAGATTATTTAAAAGAATATAATTACAGTAATACAATTATAGTATGGGATTGGATTACTTTTATTACATTAGATTGGGAGATATTAGATTATTGTTTTAAAGAATTTAAAGGAAAAATATTTTGTGATGATACATTTGAAAGTTTTCCTATAAGAAATAATGTAATGGAAAAGTATTTAAATAAATTAGGTTATGATATAAACAAAATAGGCTTCTTTACAAACTGTCCTAGAATGGACGGAGAAGTAGTTACAGGAATACATTACAGAAACGACTGGTTGCATCTTAGTAAAATACTTACAGCCAACGATCCAGAACTTAAAGATGATCCTTGTACTATTCCGTATTTAGATGTTCAACAATTAAAGGACTATGATAGAAAGAAAACTTTATTTTTAGCACTTAATGGACATACAACATTTCAAAGATGTAGAATGTTAGGCTCTCTATTTGTATATGATGTAATAGGCAATGAAGATAAACTTATATATTCTATGTGTGATGTAGGCAGTTATCATCCAGAATTCTTTTATGAGCAATTAAAATGGCATGGATTAGATAATAAACAATTTGCACAAAAACAATTTAAAAAGATAGCACCCAAAAGGTTGCCTAACGATATAGAATTTGGTAGAGAACGTGATATGTTTGTTCAAACTGAATGGTGGGCAGATACTTTCTTTAATTTAAATGTAGATACTAATCAAAATTATATGGCAGATTGGCAAACAAATGATCATAATGCTCTTGTGAATATATCTGAAAAATGGTTAAAACAAATTATGTACTACACTCCTGGTATAAATATTAATGATTACACACATTTAGAGTATCATCACAAACAATTAGGTTTTAAAGACTATGGTGATTTTATAGATCAAAGTTATGATATACAAGCAGATAGAAATGTTACAGCAGATATGGTTGCTAGAGTTATAAGCGAAATGAAGAAACCTACTAGGAGTGAATGGAAAGCGATGATGCTGATTGCGGATTATAATTTTAAACATTTACATGATGTACACATACCCAAATTAAAGCAATCTTTCATAGATTGTGTGGAAAAATTAATGAATCAATAGTTGACAAAACTATCTGATGTGTTAATATAATACAGTAAGAAATACATCTTACATCAATATAGGATAATTTATGAAACATTTTTTATTAGGAATAGGGATTTTTGCTATGATTTCTGCAGTTATGTTAGGTCTAGCAGAAGTATTTACATACTTTGAATTAGGTAAAGAAACAATTCAAAACATCTTTTTAGTAATTGCATTAGGTATTATTGCAAAACCTTTTGGAGAACTTACCGCTTCAATATTCAAATTGAATATTAAATAGTTGACAAAAAATTACAACCTGTTATAATAAGTGTATGACAATGCATTTAGATAACAGGTTTTCCATGATTAATACTAAGAAGTATAAAACAAAGATCACCAAAGGTAAACTAAAAGAACTAGAACTCAGATGGCGTGAGCACAATAGATCTATGAAACGTAGACACATGCATCACATGAGATACGATACATTACAAGAGTATATAGATTATTGTTATGGCAAAACATATAAGAAGCCAGACCCAAGAGATTATAGAAACTTTACAAGACTACATAATGAATCTCAAAGAAACTATAGAGCAGAGCAAGATGCTAAACATAGAGAAAAATATCCTAGTCTTATGGAACAGCAAATGAAAGACGGTACATTTAATACTAAAGGAGAAGGTATGCGTAAGAAAGAGCCTATGAAGTACACAGGCGATCTTATACAGGGTATTGCAACTATGCACAAAAGTAATGCAGTACCTGTAATGAAAGGTACTGATCAGGCAAAAGACATAGCAAGGATGCGTAGAGGTTAATGGAATTAGCAAAATTACAAGACGGCCAATTAATATATGGAACTTATGAAGAGTGTGAAGCATACGCAGAAAAGGAAAATACCTGTGTAGATAGATATTTTGATTATATAAATCCTTCAACTGTATATAAAAACTTTAAGTATGTAGGAAACGATATGAGTAATCCTTATAAAGTAAGTGTGCCTTTCGATTATAGTAAGGGACGACCACCAGCAACCTTTAATGATGCTGGAGTAAATCAGGATAAGTGGTAAGGTGACGGATAAGATTCAACAAGAACTAAGAAACTTATATGCTAGTGCAGGTATTTTAGTTCCTAGTAATTTTAAGTTTCCAGTATGTGATCACCCAATAGAAAAATGGTGTAGTAACTGTGATAGAGATTATGTTACATATGAAAAGATACCACACTTTAGAAAATACAAAGAGTTTCACACATGGACAGAAAAACAATTTGAGAAGGAAATGAATAATGGCACAAAAACAAGCACAACAAAAAACTATAGATAAAAAATTAGAAAAACTAAAAAAGGAACAAGCACAGGATAGACGCAATGGCTAAAAATAAAACAAACGAATTTCATCCAGATGAAATTAAAAATAGTAAACGAATACAAAAGAGTGCCACACCTAAGCAAGATCTTAGTTGGTATATAAAATGGACTGCAAGTTGTTTTATATTAAGTAGTATGAGTATCAGAGGTATAGATGGCTTACAGTTCTACGATACAATATTAAGTTTAATAGGTGTAACAGGCTGGATGGTAGTTGGTCTCTTATGGAAAGACAGAGCATTAATACTTTTAAATGGTGCAGGTATTGTATTGTTTATTAGAACATTAGTTGCAGAATACTTTATGGTGATGTAATGGATAGGCAAGAAAGACAGGAACAAATTAAATCCTTAGATGCTAACAGTAAAGCAGGTCAACTTGCGAGAGAACTAAACGCAGAACGAGGTAGGTTAAAGAAAGAACTTGAAGAAGCAAATGAACAAGTAGACTTATTTGCTCCTAGTACTCCTACAGGAGGCTTAGACAGTTACATCAAGTGGGTAGCAACAGTTCTTGCAGTTATAGGAGTGTTTTTAATAAGTGCAAACCTAACTACTGCAGGACAAATAGCATATCTTTGTTCAGCAGTAGCATGGGTATATGTAGGACATTGTTGGAACGATAAAGCAATAATGATAGGTAGTGCTATAACAGGAACAGCAGTAATGATGAACTTAGTAGAGAAGTTATTATGACAGAAATACCTAAAGGACATGGCAAATGGCATGGTGGAAAAGGTTCTGCTAGAAAAGATAGCGACAATACCAAGTACGCAGATAATTGGGAAAAGATATTTGGAAAGGACAAGGGACTTTCAGAAAGAGAGAAAGTATTAATGGACCCACTTGCCGCCAGCCAAAGAAGTGATGCTAAAAATAAAAATGAAAAACTTCCTAGTACATTACAAGATCAGGCCTGGAAAAGAGCATTAGAGAACAGTAAACCTAATGCTGGTACACCACATGATTGGGAAGATTACGAACAACAAAAGGATAAAGAATGATTACAATACCAGACTTAATTGGCTTTAGTGGAGTTGCTTTACTAATAATTACTTATGCATTACTACAACTTGATCGCATAGACCCAAAAGGTTTTTGGTATAGTTTTAATAATATGCTAGTAGCAATTCTAGTTAGTGTAAGTCTATGGTACACTCCCAATCTTGCTAGTTGGGTAATAGAAATATTTTGGTTTATTATAAGTATATTTGGTATTGTAATGTATTTCAAAAGAAAAAATGAAAGTTAGAATTATAGAAGCCGCAGTTAAAGATGACGGTGATTACGATTACATATATGATAATGCTGTTCACAATACACTAAACGAATATTGGAAATGGGCAGAAACATCTAAAGGTACAGTAAGTTTTGAAAAGAATTTTGAAGACATTGGGTACCATTTAACCTTATGTGTAGATGCAGTATTTGAGGAACCTGAAGATTATGCATTATTTAAAATAACATATGGTGGTAAACCTTTTACTAAATTAGATATAAACAATATGATGGAAGGGGAATTTGTACATGGCTAAAGCAAGTAAAAGACAGGCATTTAAAGAATCAGTAAGTGATACAGCATTAGCATTTGCAATGAATGTACCAATAGGATTTGGTATTATTGCCTTTGCAGACTGGATAGGCATTGTTGCAGTATCCTATGAACAAAATGTACAATTAGTTATATTACAAAACATAGTTTTTACCACAGTTGCAATAATTAGAAAGACCTATGTGCGAGTTTGGTTCGAAAATAAACGATTAAAAGGCTTGACAAATCCTTAGAAATTGCTATAATAGTTGTATAAATTAAATAAAAAGGTAGGAGTTTTTATGCAACTAGTAACAACAAAAACAAAATTTGATATAAACGAAACATGTCAATTATCACAAGATTCTTATTACACAAGAAATCCTGAAGATAAAAATGTATTAGGAAACATTGGTCCTGATAGTCCTAAAGATATATTTGTAAGAGCAATTGAACTTATCAAATATGAAGATAAGTCTGATGGTGATGTTTGGTATCATGCTAAAGTTGAACACGACAGCATTTGGGAAATATATACAGATACAGCAGTAGGTCCTTTTGTAGGGTTAAAACTACAAGAGAATGGTATTGATACTGAATACTGTGATTTCTCAGAACAAGGTATGCAAGACAATGGTGTTGCAGATTTAGACGTAGGAGTTAAATAATGAGCCCACAAATAGGTAATCCAAATTTCACAAAGGAAAATAATCCTTTTGATCCAAACTCAGAATTAAATACTGAGTTAGGTATTCACGAAACATTCTTAGATCTAGCAGAAACTTCTAAGCATTTAATAGGTATTAGTGATAAGCAATTACAGGAACTAAGAAAAGAATATAAAGATGAGAAAGACTCTTATGAAAACGGTTATCCTTATACTGTAGAGTTTGTTAAAAGATCTGATCTTAGTAGAAAGCGACCTGCACAAAGAGGAGCAGTTGTAGAGGCACAGGCAAAAATGTTATATAATTGGAAACATGTTCTTAACACTCCTGTTTATGTAAATGTAGATAAAGATGGTAACTACAATGTAATGGAAGGCCAACAACATACAACAGTTGATTCTATGCTAGGCGACCCAGACGATATGATTTATTGTATTGTTTATAGAAACATGCCTGATCATTTTGAGGAGGAGTTCTTTTTAAACTTTAATTGTGATGCTAGAACTGGTATTACAGACTACGATCATAATCGTATGATGATTCTTATAGAAAGAAAAACTCCAACAGGAAATAAAGTCTATGAGGACTTAGAAAAGAAACAACAATTATTTGAACAATTCAATTGTAGATACTTAGAAGATAAACCTACTAATAAAGATGTACCATGTGCTACATCACATAGTAGTATTTGGAAAGTAAAATACAATACACTAAAAGAAATGCTAAGGTTTATTAGTAATGATGAAGATCTTAGAAAGAACCCAATGATACAAGTTACTTGGGGATTCTGGGAACTTATGGCAGAGTGTGGTTATTTGTATGATACTGATGTGCAGAACGGCTGGAGAGATTTAGTATTGCATATTACAGGACAACAACATGTTAAGTCTGAACTTACACAAATTCTCAAAGAGAACGAACGTAATTGGTCTCCTACAAAGGCACCTAAACTAATGATGCAAATTATTAAAGAAAGAGGTGTTGAAATAGAAATGGACCGTGTATGTAATGACAGTGGTAAGTTACAGTCTGAATTAGAGTTAGAAGTTAAGACTAGTGAAACTGCACAAAATTATATAGAGATGGCTCAAGATGAAGTATAAATCTAAATATTTGCTATACATACTTGATACAGGAAAAAACTTTAAGATAGGTATAGTTGAAACGCGACAAAGATTAGACAAACGATTTAATGATTTGTTTAAGGGTTTAGGATTACCTAACGAAGAAGCTCGTGCAAAAGTAAAATTTGCTAAAGTATATGAAGCATGGACTGATAGAATGATTAAGACATGTGAAGAAACAGTTTTAAACAAAGATTTATTAGAGCACAGATTACCTCAAGCAGATCCAACTGGAGAACCTACAGAATATTTTAATTCTCATGTAACATTAGATATGATTGTAGAAGCAATAGAATGTCAAAAATTATGTAAATTGAACGTTTTATATGAGGATTATAGGCCAGAATACATAAAAAACTAAAAAATGGCTTGAAAATGGCCATTTTAACACTATATATTATAGTAGTTAGATAAATATTTTTGCATTAAAAATAATGCAAGGGCGACAGGATAGTAATTGAATGAAGTCTACTGCAGAAACTTTTAATGTCGTTTACAGGATAGGCGGAAAAGAATTAAGGGCAACCAGATCGTAAGTGAAGGAAGTCTACTAAGGAAAAGAAACCACACGAAAGTAAATGTATAGGAAGTTTAGATCTTCAAAAGTGCTTGGTATGTGATTGTGAAAACATTTACTGTAAATTCCGGACAGCACGGGTCTCTACATCCAAGTTTAGAAATATGTAACTAAGATGGCAACATCCATAGAGCATACTTTTAGGGCAACCAACAAAGGACTGAGAGTGGTAACACTTAAAGTAACCAAGAAGTTTGCCAAGTGCTGTGAGGAGATACAGATACACACTAACAGAAACGACCTCACTTCGCGATCTTTTTATTCGCCTTATAGGGTTTAAAAAGGTTAATTGGAAAATAAAATAACTTGCTTAATTTAAGGAGATATTATGAACGCAAAGCAATTTCGTATCACATCTGATACACTTTCCCCACTATATAAAGCCACTGTAGGATTTGAACGACTCTTTAATGAGTTCGAGACTCTTCATTCAGGAGCAAATTCACAAGGCTATCCACCGTATAATATTAGTAAAAGTCTAGATGACGATGAAGTTTATGTTGTTACTCTTGCAGTAGCAGGATTTAAAAAGTCTGAAATAGATGTTGAACTCAAAGAGGGCAACTTACTAATTAATGGCAACGTTGAAAAGAAAGAAGAAGAAGGCATTGAATACCTACACAAAGGTATTGCAGAGCGAGACTTCTTTAGAAGTTTTAAACTTGCTGAATACGTTGAGGTTAAGAGTGCAAAACTAGAGGACGGATTACTAAAAGTAGAACTATTTAGAAATGTCCCTGATGCATTAAAACCACAAAAAATTAAAGTATCTTAAACTTTAATATAAATATAGGGGAGAGGGGAAACAAACTCTCCCCTCCTATATTATGGCAAGCAAAAGTAATAAAAAGAAAGTAATAGTTTATATGATACCAGAAGGTGAAACTAGAGATAGTCACACATATCATTATACAGCAGTAAAAACAAAAACACTTACACAAGAAAACAGGAAACTTAAAATGAAAAAGTATAATCCTGTAAAAAGAAAACATGAGATGTTTGTAGAGGCAAAACTACCCAAGCACCAAAAGTAATTCTTGACATTTACTTAGTTTGACCGTATAATAATTTAAAAGGTTTTATATGGCAAAATCACAATCAAAAACAATAGAAAAGACTAAAGTTAAGTTTCCTGATAGATTCAAAGTATTGATCTGGAACGATGATCATACGCCTATGGATTTTGTAGTACAATTACTTGTAGAATTATTTGATAGGCCTCTAAACGATGCAAAAAGTATTATGTTATCAATACATAATGAAGGTAAAGGTGTTGCTGGAGAATATAATTTTGAAATAGCAGAACAAAAAGTTCATGAAGGCTCTACTATTGCTAGACATAATGGCTGGCCTTTAAAATTAACCTTGGAGAAAATGGTTTGAAGGAATTCGAGCAAAATAAATATACAGCAGGTTTCAGCACACAGGTTGAAAGTGAAGACTTTGATCCTGGGTTGAACGAAGATGTTGTTAAAAGATTAAGTGCTATAAAGAATGAGCCTGAATGGGTCACTGAATTTAGATTGAAAGCATGGGAACATCTACAAAAAATTAAAGAACCTACATGGGCACATGTAAACTATGCACCAATAGACTATCAAGCATTAAGTTATTACTCAGCACCAAAGTTTAGAAACAAAGAAGACATACCACAAGAAATATTAGACACATTTGAAAAGTTAGGTGTGCCTTTGCATGAACGTGATGCATTGTTAGGTATAGAAAAGAAAGACGAAAATATTATTCCATCTGTAGCATTGGATGTAGTATTTGATAGTGTAAGTATTGCTACAACATTTCAGAAAGAATTAAAAAAGCATGGTATTATATTTTGCAGTATAAGTGAAGCCATACAAGAACACCCCGAACTCGTAAAAGAGTATTTAGGTAGTGTTATTCCTTATAAGGATAACTACTTTGCTTGCCTAAATAGTGCTGTCTTTACTGACGGCACATTCTGTTATATTCCAAAAGGCGTAAGATGTCCTATGGAATTGAACACATACTTCCGCATCAATGCTCGTAATACAGGCCAGTTTGAAAGAACACTTATTATAGCAGATGCGGACAGTTATGTCAGTTATTTAGAAGGTTGTACAGCACCAGCATATGATGAGAACACATTACATGCGGCTGTAGTAGAACTTGTAACACATGACAGGGCAGAAATTAAATACTCTACTGTACAAAATTGGTATCCAGGAGATGAGAACGGTGTAGGTGGTGTACTAAATTTTGTAACAAAGCGAGCCATGTGTAAAGGTGAGAGCAGTAAAGTAAGTTGGACACAGGTTGAGACAGGCTCAGCAGTTACTTGGAAGTATCCTAGTTGCATACTTAAAGGAGACAATAGTGTTGGAGAGTTTTATAGTGTTGCTGTAACTAAAGGTAAGCAGATGGCTGATACAGGAACTAAGATGTTACATGTAGGTAAGAATACCAAGTCCACCATTATATCCAAAGGTATTAGTTTTGGCGACAGTACAAATACTTATAGGGGTCAAGTTCGTATAGGTAAAAAAGCAAACAATAGTAGAAACTATACACAATGTGATAGTTTAATGTTAGATAATAGTAAAGCAATAACGATTCCTGTAGTATCACAACATAATAATTCTAGTATAGTAGAGCATGAAGCAAGTGCAGGTAAGTTATCAGAAGAAGCATTGTACTATCTACAAAGCA
>Ga0181419_1000257_pt1 | contig 18281 bp, 16 predicted proteins | sample 42SPOviralmetaG_FD_130144 | JGI IMG/M metagenome (GOLD analysis project Ga0181419, IMG submission 130144) | Marine viral communities from the oligotrophic San Pedro Time Series (SPOT) site, San Pedro Channel, CA, USA - 42 SPOT_SRF_2013-04-24 | ecosystem: Environmental > Aquatic > Marine > Strait...
GTTCTCCTACTCCGAAGAAGAAAAAACGTGGACGTAAAAGTACAAGAATGTATTTTACTCATGACACTGAATTAGCTATTGGTGAGTATTTAGCTTCCAACAATGAAGCAACTCGAAATAAAATATTTAACGACCGTATAAATTATTCGTTTTATAAATTAGCTGAAAATCTTATTCACACCTTTAAATTTTATTATACAGAAGTTGAATCATTAGAAGATTTAAAACACGAAGTTGTTTGTTTTCTTTTAGAAAAACTCCATTATTTTGATCCAACTAAAGGTTCTAAAGCCTTTAGTTATTTTTCAATTGTAGGTAAAAATTATCTTATTCTTTATAATAATACTAATTATAAGAAGAAAAAAATTACTATGCCTGTATTAGCTGCAGATGAAGATGATAAAGTTATTCATGAATTAGGACGCCCTGAACGTAAAGAAGATATGAAAGACTTTATAGATTATTTTACAGCATACATAGATAAACATATGTTTAGGTTATTTAAAAAAGACCACGATAGAAAAGTGTGTGATGCTGTTAATATTTTATTTAAACGTAGAGAAAATTTAGAGATTTTTAATAAAAAGGCCCTTTACATTTATATTCGTGAAATTACAAACGTAGATACTCCTGTAATTACTAAAGTAACTAAAGTACTTAAGAAAAAATACCACGAATTATACACTGAGTATGATAAAACAGGATATGTAAGAGTTTAAAAAATCTATATTTATAACAAAATACAATATGGATTCATTAAATCAAGTAATATTTGACGATAAAACCTTTTCTGATCTCCTTAAAGAGATCCACGTTAATCAAAAGAAAAAAGGTAAACAAATTGGTCAGCTCATAGCTGAGTTAAGGCCCCTTATCCAAAATTTAGGAGATGCCACTGTTGTTGTTCCATTAATTAAAGAATATATGGAAATTAGTGTTAAAAATGATGATCATTTATTAAAAATGGCATCTATAGTTCAACGCTTATCAACAGGTAATGCTACAAGTGGCGGAGGAGATATGTTAACAGCTGAAGAAATGGATCAATTACAAAATATTGTAGAAGAAATTTCAGAAAAAGAAAAAAATGGGAAGAAATCTTAATTATGGTATATCCGAACAAAAAGGAGGTAGGTCTACTAAATCTATTTTTCAATCTGTAAGAGTATGTGATATTATATTAGAATCCTCAGATAAAGATGCAGGAAGACATGGTGGAGTAGATTCTATAGGTACTATATTTTATAGTGATATTTCTATAAATAAAGGTCTAGAATTTCCTAGAAAGCTCCCCACAGCTAAACCATTATTTGCCCATCAAAAATATGTCCCTATAATTAATGAAATTGTTTTATTATTACAATTAAATACAAAAAATAGTAATAAAAAAACTCAAACAACTAATTATTATTTACCTACAGTTAATTTATGGAATAATTCTCATCATAATGCAATGCCCCTCTCTGAATATGGAGAAAGTTTAATAGGTAGTGAAAACTTTAAAGAAAACCCAGATTTAAAATCATTAAAATTATTTGAAGGAGATAATATTTTAGAAGGTAGATATGGGAATTCTATTAGATTAGGAAATCAGGATAACAATCCTATTATTATAATAAGAAATGGACAACATATTAATGTAGATGATACTACATTTGAATCTAATATAGAAGATTTAAATAATGATCATTCTTCGATTTATTTATCTTCAAAACAATTAAATTTCGAATTAACATGTAAAAATAAAGCCTCTTATTTAGCAGAAGAAAGACAATATATATTTTCTGATCAAAGATTAGGTAATGTAACTACTACATCTAATAATATATCACAAGCTATTATAAGTTAAAAATGAATTTTATACCTAAAAATACCAATATATACGATGATAGTCAGATAATAATTAATTCTGATAGATTAATATTTAATGCTAAACAAGATTCAATTTTATTTAGTTCAAATAAAGTTATAGGATTTAATACTAATGGTAGTTTTCATTTTGATAGTGAAAAAAATTTTATAGTAAATTCTAATAAAATAATATTAGGTTTAAAAAATTCTCCTGATGGAGCTATTATATATGGTCAAGAACCCGCAATATTAGGACATCAATTAGATGAATTTATAAGTGATTTTATAGATATTATACAACATTTAACAGAAGATATAGAAACTAAAGTAAGTTTTATAGATTCTTCAGGAAATCCTACAGGATATAATCCTGATAATAAATTAGCATTTTCAACTACTATATCTATGTTGGAAGAATTAAGAATATCTTTTGCTGATAAATGTAAAAGTCAAACTGTATTATTAAAATAATATGTTAAAAGTAATTAGAAGAAATAAAATTACAATAGATAAATTACTTTTTCAAGTTAAAACTTCAATTGTTAAGGAAGGAAAAAAAATGGCTTTAGAATATGCTTATAATCAAATTCCTACAGAGGAACAAGTTATTAATAAAATGCAAGAATTATCTAAAAGTAATCCAAGAAAAGCTAAAAAATATTATGATGAAACTAAAAATTTATTAGAAGGAATTAAAAATAAATTATTAAGTTCTACAACTAAACTTGATACAATAAAAGCTAAATTAGAATCAGCTAATTCTAAAATTACTTATATTTCTACTATAGCTAGTATAGTAGAACCTTTTATAACTACTTTACAAGGTATAGAATTAGGAGCAGAGGCTATAGTAACAACAGCAGGAGCTAATCCAACTACACCTCCTGGTCCTATTGCATCATCTGCTACATTAAAAGAAAAAATAAAAGGTACAATTCAAAAATTTGGTAGTTCAATTCTATTAGCAGCACGTATTGTATTTATAGTAAATAAAACTTATGTTAAATTAAAAAGGAAAGTAGATGAAACTCATACTAAATTTTCCCAATTAATAAGTTACATAGATAATTTATTAGCAAAATTAGAACAATTATTTATAGAAATATTATTACCCTTATTAGAAGATCAGGATAATCTTCCTGTCATAGATTCTTTAGAAGATTTATATTCTTATTATCCAGGAATAGAGGGTTATTTAAATTCAGATGATGAAGGTTTACCTCCTTTAGATTCTGAAGAGGGTAATAATACTACTAATGGGATCAGTAATACCCCTCCAAGATTCTTTAAAAAATATAGAAACGACCCTTATACCGAGGAATTTTAAATCCTTATATTTATTAACAAACACAATTATTATGAAGGCAAGTGCTTTTGAAAAACTATTTAGAAAAGTTGTAAGAGAAGAAATTGATTATGCTCTTAGACGTGAAATTAAAACACTTAAAGAAGATTTACGTGATGAATTTAAATCTACAATTGTAGAACACCCAACACAACGTAATATAACAGCTAATGGAATGGGTAATCCAATTCCTGTAAGTGTACAATCTTCTTTAAAAGAAAAAATTATGGGTAAATCTATAGCCCAAAGTTTTACACCTAACGGAGCATTAAATGACTTACTTAATGAAACTGCTCAAGGAAATACAAATCTTGAATCAACATTAATACCAGAAGCCCCAATACCAACTGAAGTAGCAAATGTAGTAAATAGAGATTATCGCGAATTAATGAGGGCAATAGATAAAAAGAAAAATAGTAGACCATAATGGCTAGAGAAATTGATAAAATACCAGGATCCCAAACCCAAATAAATCCTTTAGATTTAAAACCTTCAATAGGAGTAGGATTAGGGTATCCTTTTAAAAATGGTTTATCTATCAATTATACTACTAAAGATCAAATTCATGATAATTTATTAAATACATTATTAACAGAACCTGGAGAAAAATTATTTAATCCTTTTTATGGTGTTGGTTTAAATAGTTTACTTTTTGAACAAAAAGTAGAAGCTAATTTTATAAAATCAAAAATAGAAGATGCTATAATTTCTGATTCATTATTAAATTCAATAAAAATTGAAGATGTAAAAATTAATTTTAATAGAGATGATAATAAAGTTAATGTAAGGGTTGAATATATTTCTAAATTAGATGGGCAAACTGAAATAATAGAAATTAATTATAAAAATATAGAATCATTATAATGGCATATTCTAATTTAAATAGTACTCCGGAAAGAGATATCAAATATCTTAATAAAGATTTTAATACCTTAAAAAATCAGTTAAAAGAATTATCTCAAACTTATTATCCAAATTCATATAATGATTTTTCTGAAGGTTCTTTAGGAATGATGTTTATAGAAATGGCAGCTTATGTAGGAGATGTACTATCATATTATACAGATACACAATTACAAGAAACATTTTTAAATTTAGCTCAAGAAAAAAGAAATTTATATAATTTAGCTTATTCTTTAGGATATAAACCTAAAGTTACTAAAGCTTCTAGTACTATGTTAGAAATTTTTCAATTAATTCCTTCTAATGCAGATAATAATTATACACCTGATTATAACTATGCTTTAACTATTGGGGAAAATGCATTATTTAACTCTAATGATGGGGTAAATTTTATATCTGAAGAAATGATAGATTTTAATATTTCGGGATCAAGTAGTCCTACAGATATTAGTGTTTATCAAATAGATGGTAGTGGTAATCCCCAATATTATTTATTAAAAAAGAATACAAAAGTAATATCAGCTGAAAGAAAAACTACAACATTTGAAATAGGTTCAGCTAAAAAATTTTTAAAACTAAATTTAACAGATGATAATATTATAGGAATAGAAAAAATTGAAGATAGTGAAGGAAATATCTATTCAGAAGTAGATTATTTAGCTCAAGATACTGTTTTTAAAGAACAAATCAACACATATGCTAATGATTCTATATTATATTCAGATTCTCAGTCTACTCCTTATTTAATGAAACTTAAAACAGTTCCTAGAAGATTTATATCTAGATTTACTACTGAAAATAATTTAGAAATTCAATTTGGTGCTGGAACTTTAAATATTAATGATGAAGAAATAATCCCAAGTCCCACTAATATTGGTTTAGGTATAAATGATGGAAAAAGTGGTTTAGATAAAGCTTATGACCCTTCAAATTTTCTTTATACAGGAACATATGGAAAAGCTCCAGCTAATACTACATTAACAGTTACTTATTTAGTAGGAGGAGGAATTAATTCAAATGTAAGTTCAAATACTATTAATACTCCTATATTATTACCCTTAACAACTAAACCTAATTTAAATCCAACTACATTAAGTTTTATTAGAAATAGTATAGGATGTAATAACCCACAAGCAGCTACAGGTGGGGGAGACGCAGAAAGTGTAGAAGAAATTAGATTAAATTCAATGGCTAACTTTTCTACCCAAAAAAGAACAGTAACTAAAGATGATTATATTATTAGGACATTATCTATGCCCTCAAAATTTGGCCAAATATCTAAAGCATATATTACACAAGATGATCAAATAAGTCCTCTTATTGGAAATGATACTACACGAATTGCAAATCCATTAGCATTAAATTTATATACTTTAGGATATGATAATAATAAAAAACTATCTACTCTAACAAATGCTACTAAAATTAATTTAGCTACCTATTTAGAACAATATAGAATGTTAAATGATGCTATTAATATAAAAAATGCATTTGTAGTTAATATAAAAATTGATTTTAAAATTAGGGTTTCTACAGGTTATAATAATCAAGAAATATTACTTAATTGTATCTCTAAAATTCAAAATATTTTTAATATAGATAAATGGCAAATAAATCAACCTATATTCAAATCAGAAATTCAAAAATCTTTATTAGAAGTAATAGGTATTCAATCAATACCTGAAATAACTTTTACTAATATTTCGGGTGAATCAAGTGGTTATTCAAAATACAAATATGATTTAGATTCAGCAACTCAAAATGATATTATTTACCCATCTTTAGACCCGTGTATTTTTGAGGTAAAATACCCCAACACAGATATTAAAGGACAAATTATAATATAAAATGGCTTATTATTCAATATTTCCACAAAAAGATAATACTATATATAGTAATCCTGATAGAGATTTACTAAATACAGGTAATGATGAAATTTTAGAATTAGTAAAAGAAAGAGGAGACAATAATAATATATTTTATCCTTCTCGAATTTTAATCCAATTTAGTGATTCTGATTTACAAACAGCTATAAATAAAAATAACAATTTTACTGCTAATTTACAATTATTCTCTACTGAACATAAAAATTTAGCATCTACTCAAAATATAGAAATTTACCCTATAGTTAAATCATGGAATGAAGGAACAGGTAGATATTCAAATATTCCCACATCATCTAATGGTAGTTCATGGAAATATAGAGATAATATTACCACAAAAACTACTTGGCTTACTTCTAATTTTTCAGAGGGTTCTACAGGATCAATCTCATCTCCTTTAATTACAGCAGGAGGTGGAGAATGGTATACAGGAAGTGGATTTAAAATTTCTCAAAATTTCACATCTAATACCCCTTTAGATATAAATGCAGATGTAACATCTATAGTACAAAAATATAGTGCCAGTTTATTAGCTGCTCAAGCATACCCTATAGGAATTCCTAATAGAGGATTTATAATAAAATATTCAGATGATATAGAAACTGATATATCAAGTAGTAATGGTGATTTAAATTATTTTTCAGTAGACACTCATACTATATTTCCACCTAAATTAACTTTTAAATGGGATGATAGTATTCATAATATGCAATCAATTGCTAAAACTAGTGGCGAATTAAATGTTTCTTTATATAGAAATAAAGAAAAATACAATACAAATGAAGAAGCTATATTTAGATTAAATGTAAGAGATAAATACCCACATAGAACATTTGTTACATCTTCAAATTACTTAAATCCAGGATACTTTACAACATCATCTTATTATAGTATAAGAGATGCCCACACAGAAGAAATAGTAATACCATTTGATAATAATTGCACTAAATTAAGTGCAGATAATGAAGGAATGTATTTTAAAATATTTATGAATGGATTACAACCAGAAAGATATTATCGTTTATTATTTAAACATATAAATAATGATGGTACTGAAATATTTGACAATAATTATCATTTTAAAGTAGTTAGATAATGGCGGATGAAAAAATAAAATTAATTAAAGATTTTTTAAGTAACCAAGATTCTAATATTGATAGATCTTTTAATGAATTAATTTCTAAAAGAAATAGAGTTACTATTAATGAATTTTTTGATTATTATAATAATTTATTTTATGACATTCCCCAATTAGGTTCCTTATCTCATAAAGAATTAGCAGATAGAAGTATAGAATATTTAGGTAATTATAATGATCCTCGTGATTCAGAAATTATTGATTTAAATAATGAAATAGATATACTTACTCAACGAGTAAATCAATTAGAATTAAATGAATTTGAAAATGATTTTAATGATTTAACAACTACAGTAGTTGTTACTGTAGCTCTTAAAGATGGTGGGTGGCCTAATAAGTTTAGTAGGGTTAAAGATAGAACCAGAACAACTCATAGACTTATATTTAATGATTATATTAATAGTGCTAAATATACAGATAATAGTTATAACTTTTTTCAAAATAAAACATTTACTTTTCAAACTACTTCACCTACTTTTGAATTATGGTATAGTGGGTTTAATGATGTGAAAAATAATTCTAACCCTGTAGCTTGGAGAACGTCTAAAAGTGGAGGAGGATTTGGTACAAAAATTTATACTATACCTACAGGAGACAAAACTTTTACTGTAAATTTAAATCTAACATCTGCAGAAGCTCATAATGCACCTTACCCTCCAAGTTGGACCCCATCAGATGTAGATGATGTACCTGTTGAAGTTCAAGCAACTGATGGAAATACTGGTGATGATAATACTATGGGCCCAGGAGGAAATCAAAGTGGTGGTAATCCTAAAGATTAAAATTTAAAAATAAATGTCATATCACGATAAAAATATCCAAAATACTCCTTCAGTAAATTATATAGATGACAAACCATCTAATAATTCACTATCTTCAGGAGCTACTACTTTTATGACCCCTAAAAAACATATACTTGAAGATGCACTTTTTGAAGGTAGAGCTTTTACACCATCATTTAGAGAATTTGGTAGAGCCGAAGATTATATTGAATTAAATATATATAATACTAATGATGATTTAGTTACTCATATAAGGAATTTTAGAGATTTTCAATTTACTCCAGAAGGAATTAACCCTCAAACTGGTTTTTCTAATGAAATTATACTTAATCCTTCTAATGTTTTAAATGATTTACAATTTAACGCAGGAGATTTTAAATTAGAATATAGATTCCAAAGAAAAAAAATACTTAATAGCTTTCAAAAAATATTTTTTATTAAAGAAATTTCTAATTCTAGACATGAAATTAGAATAGAATCTAGTGAATTAAATAATTCTCAGTTAGAACAACGTTATAAATTATTTGAACAAGAAATACAGGAATCAGAATATTTAAAGGACTTTACTTTAAATTTTGGTAATAGCATTAATGTATTAGCTATTAATATAGCTTTAGATAAATCAGGAGAAAAATATTCAATTTTAATAAAATTATTTGAACCTTTACCCTCAAATTTATTAGTTAATTCTACTTTTAGAATAGTTGAAGATTTAATTCAACCTACTATATATAATTCTAATGTAAACACACCTTTTATAGAAGATGGTACCATTGAAATATTAGGTCCTAATTATAAAATTGATACTAGATTAAATAGTTCAATCCCTTCAGAATTTAAAACTTATGATGAATTATTGAATGGAAGTATATCTTCCAGTTACCAAAATTTAACTAATGCCTTAAGTAGTAGTTATGAACTTAGTATAGACTATAATAATTTAACTACAGATTCAAATTATCATTTTGAAAATTTTACTCATTTTGGTTCAGCAACTGAAAAATTAAATAATTTTAAATATAAAATAAAATTAATTGAATTATATGATTCTCAAATAACTAGTATAAATACTATAACAGGAGATGCAGCATCTTCAACTACTGTAATAGGAAATAAACAAAATATAGAATCTAAAAAAAATAAGGTTGTAGGAGGATTTGATGGATATGAAAGATTTTTATATTTTGAATCAGGTACATATTCATGGCCTAAATCTAATTCAATAAAACCCTATATTCAACTTTCTATTACTTCTTCTGAAGCTTTAACTTGGTTGGGAAGTGATTTAAGTAATAGTAGTAATTATGGGGGGCAGTTATTTTCTTCATCAAAATTTGACAACCAAAATATTTATAATTTAGAAAGAATTATTCCTGAATATATAAAGAATAATAAAGATAATGATTATTATAAGTTATTTGTTAATATGATAGGGCAACATTTTGACCAATCATGGTTATATATAAAATCACTTACTGAAAATAAACGAGCAGAAAATCATATAAATAAAGGTATAGATAAAGATTTAGTTTATAATACTTTAAAAAGTTTAGGTATAAAAGTATTTGATGAATTTGAAAATACAGATTTATTTGAATATATAACAGGAATTAATAAGAATGGTTCTTTATTTCATACTACAGGTTCAGGTGAAACCTTAATATCTTCTTCTAATGAAGGATCTTTACCAAAAGCAGATATTACAAAAGAAAAATGGAAACGAATTTATCATAATTTACCATATTTTTTAAAAACTAAAGGAACTGAAAGAGGAATTAGAGCTCTTATTACTAGTTATGGTATACCATCTACAGTTTTAAATGTAAAAGAATTTGGTGGATCAACTGTAGATTCAACCCAATATAAAACATTTAGTTATGATAAAGCCTCATATGCATTAAAAGGTGATTCAGGTACAACAGGACATTTTCTTAGAACTAATTGGTCTTCATCCTTAACAGACACATTAAGTTCCTCAGCTAAAACAATTGAACTTAGAATTAAACCCTATAGATCTAATGATTCTTATCATTTATTAGGTTTATCAGGATCTAATAGTTCATATGTTTATGATACTAGTTTAATTTTAGAACCATACACAGGAACTAATATTTCATCATCAGGAGATTCAACTCAGTATGGAAAATTAACTTTAAGAAACCATAATAACACTAATTCTACTTCTACAAATTATTTTCCTATATATAATGGAGATTTTTGGAATATATTTGTGGGTATAGATGTTACAGGTAATAGTCAAGGTACATCAGCACAAACTCAATTTGGAGCTTATCAAACAAATCATTTAAAAAATGTAAAACATATTATTACTTCTTCTTATGCTGATCAAACCCAAAATTGGGCTAATGTTTGGGGATTGACCTTTACTAATGATACTGCAGCTAAGAGAGCAGGAGCTCAACATGTTTTTGTAGGGGGAATCCCTGCTGGCCAAGCAGATGCAGCTATAGATGGATTACGTTATTCTGGTTCATTACAAGAATTAAAATACCATTTTGGTGAATTATTATCACATGCTACTTTAATTAAACATGCACTTAACCCCCCAATGTATAGTGGTAATACTATATCTTCTTCTTATAGTAATTTAGTTGCAAGATTACCTTTAGGAGGTAATTTACATAAAGAATATAGTCAAAGTTTCCATCCTAATTATGATGTAGATTATTTAAATCTTAAAGAGGGACCTGAACTATTTATAAATGGTACTTTTACAGGTGTAGCAGATACAGGATCAGCTGTACGAAGTGATGGTTCACAAACAGAATATGGACCATTATTTTCAGCTGACGCTTTTAATTCATCATCTATAGTTAATGAAAAACTCCGTATAGAAAAACAAACAGGTCAATCTGTAGGAGCTCAATTTAAATTAGCAGCTTCTAATTTATATGAAAGTAGTAAAACTAAATTTCAACTATCTGCACATGTGTCTGGGTCAGGTGATATTCAAGAACTAGTAACTGGTAAAAAAATAACATTTACATCTGTACATCCAGAAGCTCCTATTAAAGCTGATTTTGAAGCAATAAACTTTAATCCAGTCTTCTCTTTTACATGTACAGTTAATCAATCAGCTACTTTTGATAATATATCTGTAAAAGCAATACCAGATATATCAAGTAGTTTGTTTGAACAAACATTTGAAAACATTATAGAAACACACCATTTATCTACTCCTGACACAGTAGGTAAATCAATGACAAGTGAAAAAGTCAGAATAGATACTGGAGAAATAAAAGATAATATATTATCACGTGATATAAAAACTGAAACATCTACTTTAGATAGACAACCTTTAGATACAAATGATTTAGGAGTATATTTTTCACCTTCATTTGAAATGAATAAAGATATAATTAATCAATTAGGTTCTTTTAGATTAGATGATTATATTGGGGATCCTACACATATTAGTGAAAATTCATACCCAGATTTAAAAACATTAAGTAATGAATATTTTAAAAAGAATGTAGATAGATATAATTATACTGATTTTATTCATAGTGTAAAACAATTTGATCATACTTTATTTAAAATGATAGAAAGTATGGTTCCTGCTAAATCAAATTTAAAAACTGGTATTTTAATTGAACCACATTATTTAGAAAGATCAAAAGTAGGATTAAAAACTACTCTACCCACAGTTACACAACATACTCATGATGCAATATTAGATTTAGATTCTAATTCAGAAAATTCTAATTTAAATTTAACTGCTGAATATTTATCTATAGAAGTTAATCATAATTTAGATGAAAATTATGTTAATTTTGATTCTACAATAAATACTTTATTACATAATATAACAAGTGGTAGAATTAGTAAAAAATATTATATTGAAGTAAAATAATTTTAATAAATGGCAATAGGAGATAAAATATATAATTTAGAAATTAATGATTCTGAATTCGAAAGAGAAGGATGGAAAAATGCTCGTTATAAAGGATCAAAATTAAAAGCAACCCAAATTAATAAATTTAATGAAGGAGATATTTCATTTGCAAATCAACCTGTTATTGAACAATATAGTAAAACAGTGTATGTTTTTAATCAAGCAAATCATTCATTTGAAATATTAGATAATGTTTTTTATCCCACAATTGATGAATTTGGACAAACTTTATCTGATCAAAGAATTGTAGGGTCCTCACAATTTACTATTGATAGAGCGGTAACATTTACTGTAGGTAACCCTGTAAATTTTTCTCAAATAGAACCAGGAATAAATGAAGATGAATCTAATTACATATATTTTGATAGACTAATTAAAACAGATTTAGCTATGTTTAATTCATGTAGTGTAAGATTTTTTGATAATTCTAATAATGGTTTTGTAAAACCATCCTATGTTGTAGGTCATAATAGAGGAAAATTTTTACCAGCAGCTGCTTTTTTCCTATCTTCAAGTGAAGGAACAAAAATTCAATCAGATTTAAAAGGAGATATATCCCCACCATCTGTGCATTTTGATGTAAATAATGGAGCAAGGTTATATATCAACCCTAATGTAGAAGAATGGTTTATCGCCCAAACAGGAGCTTCAGGGTCTCAAGGTACTTTATCTTCTAATGATATTACTGGAAGTATAGCTATTACTATAACTCACTCGGGTTCAGCAGATGGTAGTGCTGTAAATTCTAGTACAGGATATTCTTATGGGTTATCTAAAGAAATAAATAAAGATAACAATTATTTTATATCTTTTAATAAAGGTCTACAAGGAGTAGGTACTAATAATGAAAAAAATATTTTAAAAGCATTTGATATAAGAGAATTTGAATTTAGTGGTAGTAATATTGCAACTCATAATAATTATGCAGTTCTAAAAATAAGAACATTGTCAAAAGATGGTGGAAATTTTTATCAATCGTATACAGAAGCAAATGAACAAGAATTTATACTATATAAAAGAATCAACAAAAATAATATAATCCATTTAAATTTTAATTTTGATACAGAAGCACCCGCAGGAGAAGGTAATGGAGGTATTATTATACCTGATAATTTACACCCAAAAATTAAAGAACAATTAAATGTTTATTTATCAAATGCTGGATTAGGTGCCGAAGGTGGATCTTCCGCTAATTTTAATTTAGGTGGAATATCAGCTATACAAGGAAAATTACCAGAAACCCCTACTTCACCTACTTTAACAGACCCAGGAGTAGTAGATGTAGATAATAATTCATTTAATATAACAAATAAAATTACTGTGGATACAGAGGTAACAACAACACCATGGGTAGAAGATACATCTGCACCTGGATATGGAGAGGCTGATCCAGGTAATCCACATTCACCAAATCCAACACCCACACCATTACCCCCAGAAGGAAGTTCAACTCCTGTATAATTAAATCAAAATAATAGAAAAATTTAATAAACTAAAAAACTTATATATTTATAACAAAATACAAATTAATTATGGGATATTTAGACAATTCATCAATTACAGTAGACGCTATATTAACACGAAGAGGAAGAGAATTACTATCTAGTGCGGGTGGTGCAGGATTTCAAATTACTCAATTTGCTTTGGGTGATGATGAAATAGATTATTCATTATACAATGAAAATCATCCTGATGGTTCACAATATTATGGAGAAGCAATTGAAAACTTACCCATTATTGAAGCCTTTCCAGATGAAAATAATATTATGAGACATAAATTAGTTACTTTAGCTAGAGGTACTACTAAAATAGCTGTTTTAAACTTAGCAGGAGACAGTAATCCTATTGTTAATATAGGAGCTACTTATACATTAACGCCTACTACTAATAACTTTAATTCTTTAAATAATATATCTGAAACTACTTACTCTTTTATGATAGCAGATAGTAGATTATTTACTTCAATAATAGGAAATGGTGGTCCTAATCCTACCCAAGTAGGAAGTTACAATGCAGGTGAATCAGTCTCAAGAACTGTAAGAGGACAACAATTATCTTTAACAGCTATAAATTCTAATACTTTATTTGGATCTAATACATCACTTTCAACTGTTATAACAGTTCAAGGACTTGATTCGGGAGCTAAAATAACTATACCAATTACTATAACTAAAGAACAATCACAATCAGGCTTTGCAGCAACAGACACAACTAAAAACTTTGCAGGATAATAAAAAAATAATATATGTCAACATTTATAAGATACAATAGTGGGGATTTAGTACAGGATAATGCTAAAATTAATAGTAATACTTGGTCCACAGGTGTTAGTACATTAACTAATTTCCATACTTCATCAACAGAAACATTAAATTACGCACACCCCTCAAGTTCAGGTCAATTTTTCTTAGATGTATCTGCAACGGCACCTACTGCCACTACAGCAGTAGAATTTTCAGTTGCTTATGGTCATAAAGCAGGATCAGGTTCTAAAAATTTTGCATCAGGAACAGGTGGTGAAGGATTTAGTGCTACTAAAACTATATATAATCAGTATCGTCAATTAGTTTATGGAGATGAAAATCAAGAATTTACTTTTCAAGGTGTTACCCCAGATGATATATATGTTATTAATTTTGAAAGAGCTAGAATTAAACAAGGATTAAAACCTGGTTCTTTAAATTTACAATTAACTTCAGGTTCTACTATTAGAAGTAGAATTCACCTAACAGATGATTTTTCATCTAATACAGGTTCTGCAGTGCCCACAGGTTTAGGTAGACAATTTAATTTAGTAACAGGATCTAATGGTATTACATTAGGAACTTTAGCTACTCAAACAGCTAGTGGATCTTATGGTTTTGTTTATCCAGATTCAGGTATAATAATTTTAAATCCTAAAGCATTAAAAATAAAAATTGGTAACCAAGTAACACCTGATGGGGTTGTAGCTGAATCAAGTGAATTTGATATTACACCTAGTGCAAGTAATAATCAAGATGGTTTTAATGCAAGAAAATTATTTAATGCTATAGAAAAAGCAGAATCATTTACTGTAGATTCTGAAGAAACAGTTTCTTCGCAATATTTCTTTACTAGAGTAACAAACCAAGAATTTAATTATTCTTCAAATACTTCTTTTACAACTAATGATGGAACTTTACGTTTTAGTTCAATGGTACAAAATCCAAAAGTTTATATCACTACTGTAGGATTATATAATGATAATCAAGAATTATTAGCAGTTGCTAAATTATCAAAACCATTAGTTAAAGATTTTACAAAAGAAGCTCTTATTAGAATTAAACTTGATTATTAAGATGAAATGTCTATATATAAAAAATTTTCAAAATCTGACATATCAATTACCCCTTTCACTGCTCATAAGCAAAATACTTTAACATCAAGTAGCTTAAGTAGTATAGGTGGGAGATATTATTCATCTTCTTTCCCTACAGTAGCATATAGAAATGGTAAAACTTCAACCTTTAGATGGGCTAAAACTGGAAGTTATATCTATTCCTCGTTTGGAGGTGGACTTAAAACATATAACGATCCTAATAATCATAAACAATATTTCCAATTAGATCATTTATTTTATAAAAATTCTAAAATAGATTATATAAATAAATTTAATACTATAGAATATTTTGACCATTATAGAGTATTACATGATAAAGTTAATATTCTTTCTTTACCTTATAAAACTATTGGTTATAAAATCCATTCAGGATCTTTTTCTTTAACTACAGGATCGATATCTTTAAAAGATGATAATAAAGGTCATATATATGATACTCAATTTAATTTAGGAGATTTAAATTTTAAAAATGAAAAATTTAGAGTTTTTAATTTAGGTCCTCAAGAAGGTTATAAAGCTTATAATTTAAATACAAAAAATGGATATGAAATAATTAATTCTAATTCTACATATTCTAGTGGTAGAATAGGAATATTAGATGATAGTTTTTTCTTTAATAAACTAACATATAAAAATACTACTTTTTCTTCTAAAAATATTGGTGGTGGTGATTATCCAGTTATAAATTTTGATGAATCATTTATTTCTTCCCCCCATAATTCTAAATATAATTTTAATAGTGATGATAATTTTGCAATTAGTTTTTTTATATCTAGTTCGGAAATCCCCGATAATAATTTAAAAAAATACTTAATTAGTAAAAGTACTATTAAAAAAATTATTACAGATCCCAATACAAACGCATCTACTAATACGTCAGGTTCATCACAAATAATAGATGCACCTGCTGAAGTCCAATACCCATTTGAAATCTATTACCAGTCTCAATCTATACATTTTGATAGGTTTGATGGTACTACTATTTCCTCAGTATCTACAATAGCCACAAGTAGTATTACAAGTATGATACATGTAACATGTCAAAAATCATCATCCAATTTAGAATTATATGTAAATGGATATAAATTAGCTACTTCAACTGATAACACTACTTTAACTCAAAATACAGCTGATTTATTCATAGGTAATAAAGGAGGAGCATCTGGTGCCAATTTCTATACAGGATCAATGGCACAAATAATGATATTTGATGATGCATTAAGTCAAACTCAAATTAATAATTTATCCCAAAGTATAGATAATAAACCATATATAGGGAATATATTTTATAATAATGGTTTAATTACTATTACAAAACCTAATTACCAAGATATTTTAAATCCTGGAATAGGTAATCAAGATTTTATCCTTCAATATCAAGGTACTCATTTAATTTATGAAAATGAATACCAATGTATGGTTGAACAACATGAATATGATTATACTTTAAATCCATCTGCTCGAAAAAATAAACACTACCTTAATCCTGAATTAGCAAATTTCACTACAGGATCTAATTTTAGACCTTATGTAACTACAATTGGATTATACAATGAAAATAATGAATTATTAGCAGTTGGTAAATTAGGACAAGCAATACGTATGAACGATGAAACAGATATGACTTTTGTAGTCAGATATGATACTTAAAAAAATAGTTTTATGAAATGGTTTTATAATAAAAAAGAAATTAATGAAATTTCTGACTTACCCCTTAATACATTTGGCTTTATTTACCAGACTACCCACATACCTACGGGTAAAAAATACATTGGTAAAAAATCACTAATGTATAATTTAAAGAAAAAATTAGGTAAAAAAGAAAAGGCCCTTTGGGAAGGTAAAGGTCGCCCACCTATATACAAACGTGTGTTAAAAGAAAGCGATTGGAAAACATACTATGGTTCACATCATTTAATTAAAGAATACCTAAAAAGTGGATTCGAACACGAATTAAAACGTGAAATTATGTTTATAGCAAATGATAAAAAACATTTGACTTACTTAGAATGTAAGCATCAGTTTGCGCTTGGTGTACTTGAATCAAATGAATATTTAAATGACAACATTCTTGGTAAATTTTTCGATAAAGACTTTGCATAGCGATTTATTTTTCGTATATTCCTTCTATGAAGGAAGATCTACTTAAACATTTATTAGAATCAGTTTTAGGACCTAGCAAATCATCTAGAGGAGCTAGAGGAGAAGAATCTGCCGTCTTTAATTGTCCAAGTTGTAACCACAGAAAAAAGAAACTCACAGTTAATCTTGTAACCCAACAATTTCAATGTTGGGTTTGTGATTTTAAAGGTCATCGAGCATTTAAATTACTTAAAGAAGCTAAAGCACCCCCAAAAGCATACGACATTTTAAAGTCGGTTGACCTTGAATATAAGTTTAAAAACAAAAAACAATTTAAACCTGATGCTACTACTTTACAATTACCTAAAGGCGTTGAACCTATTATATCTTCATCTGCAGTTTTATCAAGGCATGCACTTCATTATCTTACACAAAGAGGAGTTACTCAACAAGATATAGTAAAATACAACATTCAATATTGTGAAACAGGTGACTTAAAAAATATGGTTGTAATTCCATCATATGATAGTACAGGTAACATTAATTATTATGTTGGTAGATCATTTGATAAAAACGCATATATCAAACATAAACTAGCTCCCGCGACTAAGGACATAATTGGATTTGACCTGTATATAAACTGGGACTTACCCGTGATTTTATGTGAAGGTGCATTTGACGCAATGGCAATTAAACGAAATGCAATTCCATTGTTTGGTAAGAAAATATCATCAGCTTTAATGAAACAAATTTTAACATCTAATTGTAAAAAAGTATATCTTGCATTAGATGAAGATGCTTTAAAAGATGCCCTTAATCATGCTAAAAAATTAATGGGATATGGTAAGCGCGTTTATTTTATTGAAATGGGAGACAAAGACCCAAGCGAATTAGGATTCGAACAATTTACCCAACTTCTCCATTCTGCAGAAGAACTTACAATGTCTTCATTAGTAAGAAAAAAATTAGCCTTGTCGTAAAGTTTTATATTTATTACAAAACTGTATAGTTAATGAAAAA
>Ga0181419_1000259_pt1 | contig 18192 bp, 3 predicted proteins | sample 42SPOviralmetaG_FD_130144 | JGI IMG/M metagenome (GOLD analysis project Ga0181419, IMG submission 130144) | Marine viral communities from the oligotrophic San Pedro Time Series (SPOT) site, San Pedro Channel, CA, USA - 42 SPOT_SRF_2013-04-24 | ecosystem: Environmental > Aquatic > Marine > Strait...
CGATTACTTCTTCTCACAGCATTTAAAGTTGGGAGGTAAGTCATTTGCACAAAGACATAAAGACATACTAAAGAATGGCGGTAGTCAAAAAGATATTGACGCGCTAGCTAAGGTACAAGAAAAGAAAGCAGGTAGAAACCCTAACGATGTTAAGTTAGGAGCTGGTGGATATAAAACATTTCAGCTTGGAGGTAATATCCCAGTGCCTCCTGCAGTTTTAAATACATTAACACAGCAAGGGCCTTCTTATTTTGAAAATCAGAATATAGCTGTAGATGATCTTAGTATTCAATTACAGCAGAGTAAAGATATTATGTCAGGAAAGTTAGTTTTTGATGCTGCTACAAATAGTTTTATTCCAGTAGAAGAGAGTACTAATAATAATGAGACTGAGGAGAAAGCCACTCCTACTACTACTACTACTAATAAAAAGACTAGAAAACAACCCGCTAATACTACTAAGAGTACTACACAAACAGGTTATCCCGATGCTGATGGTGATGGTGTTCCAGATGCTATAGATCCAGATAGCACTTTATTTAATATTCCTATAGTAACTAACAATGAAGGGTTTAGAATGGACGGCGTTGAAGATGCAAATATGACAATGGGCCCAGAAGAGTTTGACTATAACTCACTTTCACAAGAAGATAAAAATGTTATAGATAAAGTAAACTCTAATCAAGAGTTAACAGATTTAGAAAAGAAAGCTTTAAAGAGATTAAATAGAGATGTGCCAGCATTAGCAATAGGTGCAGGAGCTGCACAACTTATTGCACCTGCATATGCATTCTTTAAGAAGGATAGAGTAGCAGAGCAGATGGGTGCTCCAGGTAGAATCAAAGCTCCTGCTTTAGATAGAGTAAGCTACAATGCTGAGCGTGCGTCTAATGCAGCACAGAATAGAGCTATCAGCAGATCTATAGATACCAGCGGAGCTGGTCCTGCGGGTATTATGGCTAAGATGGCTACTTACAGACAAAAGCAAGAAGGTGATATAAAAATTGCTGCGCAGGAGTCAAGAATGAATACTCAAATTGCTAATCAAGAAGCTCAGATGGAGCAGCAAGCTAACGTTAGAAACGTCGCTAATGCAATGCAGGCAGATCAAATTAATACTTCGTTAAGAGAAGCTCAGCTTGCTGCTAATGAAGATAGAAAATTAGGAGCTATAGACTCATTCACTGAAAGAACTGCTGGATTAGCTGGAGATCTACTGGAATACCAATCTACTGAAAGGCGATCAAGAGCTATTGGTGATATGGGTATTTACGAAAGAGATAGATTAAGAAACTTCTTAAAGAATGAGATTAATCCTAGAACAAAGAAACCATATACGAATGCTGATATAGCTGAGTTATTTAACAAACGTTTTGGTAAAGCTCAAGTAACTAAAGAAGACGATAAAAAAGACAAAGATGAGTAGATATAACTTAAGACCATATGTTAGTGTTTATAAAGATCCAGGATCTGTAGATATAAACACTATACAAAGACAGAAGTTTCAACAGGCATTCAATGCTGATGATGCTATAGCAGGTGCAGTAGATCAAATGCAAGCCGCAGACTTTGAAGGAGATCAGGCTCTTAAGATGCAACTTGAGCAGGAAACTAGACAGCAGCTGCAAGACAGATCTAGTCGTGGTGATTATGAAACTATGATGATGGATGTATCTAAAAGCGCTAGAGAGTTTGATAAAAACTATCAGCCTATAAAACAAAATGCTGAGATGTATCAAGCATATCAAAAAAGAGTAAAAGATGCATATGATAAAGGAGATATAAATGCATTGACTTATAATAAAGCTATTGCTAAATCTAACTTTGGATACTCAGGATTACAGAGAAATGAAGACGGTAGTATTGATGATGGCAGTTTTTTCAATGGTTACAACTTTGTAAAAGATGTTGACTTACAGGCATTGATGTCTGAGGCTATGGACGACTTTGCAGCTAAAGAGGGAGGTCAAATTGTGCAAACAGTAGGACAAGGTCCTGACGCAATGTATACTATTAAAGTAGGAAATTCATATAAAACAGTTACAGCTGATCAAGTAAATACTGTATTTAATGAAGTAATGTCTAGACCGGATGTAGCTGCATCAGTAGCACAGCAAACAGATCTTACAACTTTTGATATTACAGATGAACAAATCAGACAACGTTTAACTGCTAGTTTATATGGAGATGAAAATGATCCTGATAGTAATGGATTAGTAGGTTTAAGAGATAAAGCAATTGCAGATGGTAATGATGAGCTAGCTGCGCAGATAGATGAAAAGATACAGAAAGAAACCAAGCTTCTTAGCGGAGCAGGTTTAGAATCTGAGGCGGAACAAATACAAGCCCGTCAAAAATATCTAAAAGATGAAACTCTTTCAGGTATAATAGGTCAACAACAACAAACTGCAATTACTAAGTTTGCGTACGAAAATATATTTACTGAGTACATACAAGACTACGATCAGAAATATTTAGTAGGACTTAAGTCTGCCTTAGATAAATATGTTCCTGCTGTGTCTTTTGATACAGGAGTGACAGAACTTCAGAATCCAGGCGGAGTAAGCTTTAAAGATGTTAATAATTATATTGAAACATATCAAGGTGCTGAGTTATTAGTATCTAATGAGGCTACTAAATATGCTAGACAGCAAGGATTGATAGGAGAAGATGTCATAATAAGTGCAGAGGATATAATGAATGGTAGAGTTCCAGAACAAATGCAAGGGGTATTAAAGTCTTACCAAAATAAAATAGAAGACGCTCGTGCAAATATCTATCTACAAGAGCAAAGATTACAAGAAGCGTATGAGGTAACTGGATATGTTCAGGGTGTAGAAAATGTTAAGAAAAACACATATGGTGATGTAACTGGTCAAGAGTTTATTAGTAATGCTAGAGATATACTTAATATGCCTAATGCAACTGATGAGCAAGTTGCAGCTAGAATTGCTGATTTAGGTAATTATAGTAAAGAAATGCAGGGAGGGCGAGGGACTTCTGCAGCATTGGAAGCTAAAATAGGAGACGTAAGATTAGCTCAACAACAGATTAATCAGTTAGGTGGAAACCTTGTTGCTAAATTTACTTCAGATATGAATCCAAGTTTAGATAAAGTAAATGATCATCTTGAAAAGAATAGTAAGATACTAGTTGCAGGAACTACATCTACTAACTTCCCAGGTGAGACAGATGCAGTGGCTCAAACTAATACAAAAGCAGTTAAGTCTACCTTTGAGAAACGACCTCTTAATCCTAACTTTAGAATATTCTATGGAGGATTGAAACAAGATGGTACAGGAAGTGTTGCTAGTCTTATAGAAGATTATGATCTTCCTGCAGACACTCAGCTAAAAGTTACACAAGTTACTTTTGATAAGCAGCCATATTTAGGAGAGCCTACAGTATCAATGCAGCTTGATGCGGTAGATCCAAAAACGGGAGAAAACATTATAGTTAAAGTACCTACATCTAATTTTGAAGCTAGTGGTATGGGTCAATACTTTAATGATCCTATGTATAAAATGGCTATGACATATGGTAGAGCAGCTGTTGCAGGACTAGATGATGCTAATGTAGGTTTTTACAACTCTAATGGTCAATACGCAGGACATTTACAATACAACTTTAATGACGGAGGAGATGTTGTAAGTGTAGGATTGTACGATGCTAACAAAGGTTTAATAAACACAATGACTCCTAACGACCCTGAGTTAGAACAAATAATTAGACTATCAAACGAAAGAGGTCAATCATTTAGATTAATGACAAACTAGTATATGGCAGAAGAAGTTAAAATACATCCGTTTTTAGGAGAGCCTTTAGACGGTAGTGGTCCTACACAGGACACTACTACATCTACAGATGACAAGCCTGTAAAAATGCACCCATTCCTTAACGAGCCTTTAAAGGCTGTAAGGCCAACTGTCACACTTGGTGGTGGTGAAATAGGAAGACAGATGATTGGTACTGGTATTACATCTGGTATGTATGCTAATCGTAAAAAAGATAGTATAACTAAGTTTACAGACTATAATGTACCACTAGGACAAGAGTTAGATTGGGAAGAGATAAGAGCTCGTAATCAATCTACAGCTGAGCAGTGGGGTAGAGGTTTAGCTAAAGCAGGAGTTACTACAGTAGGCGCTGTTGCAGAAAACACATTAGGAGTTATATTTGGACTAGGCTCACTAGCTATGGGTGGGGCGTACTATGATAATGCTGTAGGTAGAAGCGTAGACAAGACTAATGAGTGGATGCGTGAGAATATGCCTAACTATCTTACAAGAGAAGAGGAGAAGATGAGCACGTTCCAAAAGCTAGGAACTGCAAACTTCTGGGCTGATACTGTAGCAAATGGATTAGGATATTCTTTAGGATCTATGGCTACTATGTATCTAACAGGTGGACTAGGACCTATAGGCCTGCTAACAAAAGGTATGGGAGGGGCAGCAAAAGGCACAGCTCTTTATAATACAACTAAAGCTATAGTCAATGGTACAAAACTAGGCACTAAACTAGCAAAAGGCGCTAGTACATTAAACAGAACCGTGCGTGCTGCTCAGGTCCTTGAGGCAGGTTTAATGATGTCATTAGCTGAAGGATCAGTAGAGGCTAGAGAAACGCAAAAAAATACATATCAAACATTGCTTGATGGGTATATGCAAGAAAACTTATTAGATAATGAGAGTCAAATTCCTGCAGATATAAAAGCTCAATTTGAAGATGTATCTTATGCTGCAGCTAATACAAACTTTGCATTACAACTACCAGTTCTTGCTGGTACTAATTTACTAATGTTTGGTAAGCAGGTAGCAGGATTTAATGCTGCTACAAAAGAAAGTGCTGATGTATTGTTAGATGGAGTGTCAAAAAAAGCTATATCTAAATTTGCCAATGAAACTACCTGGCAAGGAGTGATGAATAGAATGAAGCCTATTGCAATGAATGGCGTAGAAGAAGCATTCCAAGAAGGTTTTCAGTTTGCGTCTGGAGAGTTTGCACATAGTTATCATACAGATAAACTAAAGAATAACGGCTATGGAGATATGGGTAAAGCGCTAAATGAGGCTTTATCTAAAACATTTGGTACGCAAGAAGGTTTAGAATCAATGTTTGTTGGTTTACTAACTGGAGGTATCATGGGTGGAGGACAATCTATTGTAGGTAAAGACCACTCAAAAAGAAAAAAGAATGCTCAGATGCTTGCTGATGTTATAAATACTGGCTTTTATGATAACACTACAGAAAGATTAGGATACGCTAATGCTAGTAGCGAAGTTCTTAAACGTATGCAAGCTGCTAAAGAGAGAGGAGATATAAAAACATACAAAGATGAGCAGTTCAAACTAATATCATACAACGCGCTACAAGCCTTAGAAATGGGAGGCTATGATGTTTACAGACAAAAAATGAATGACTTTGGTAACTTAAGTGATACTGAGTTTGCAGAAGCTATGGGCATATCTTTAGTTAACGAAAAAGGTGAAACTCGTACGCTAGAGCAAATAACTGGTCAGAGTAAATCAGAAATGCTATCTGATATAAATAATAAGATTGATAATCTAGAACAGGTATATAAAAATGTAAATGATAGATTTGCATTACCTGAACAAACTAGAGGACTTCCTAGAAAACTTATGAGTGAAGAAGCTCGTAAAGCAGAAGATCAAACTTATAGAGAGCGTGCAGATCTAAGAAACGAATTAATACTTAAAGGAGCAGAAGTTAAAGATAGAACGAATAGAATGGCAAGTATACAGGATACTATGTCAGAGATAATTACAAACTCTTTAGCTGGTATAGGTGCTGTAAGTAGAGATGTTCTAGATATAGATAAAATTCTTAACGACTTTTCTCTGTTCCAAACAGAACCTGGAGAAACTGATGCTAAAGATTACGATGTTACTAAGAGGATAAATGATATGCAGCAAGATATGAATAAGGCATATCTAGAATTATTAAAAATAGATCCTATAGCAGCTGAACAATTAAAAGAACAGCTGCAGGATTATGGAAGACTTGCGTTAGATACTTTTACAGCGCTTGATTCATATAATAAACTAGCATCTGATCCATATGCACAAGCAACATTCCAAAGAAACCTTAAAGCAGAACAAGATGCTACACTATTACGAGAGCAGACAAAAGCATTTAATGAAAACTTTGATAAAGCAGAATCCTCTGAAGACATAAAGAAAATACTAGAAGATCCGGATCTACCTCCAAGCTTAAAACAAAAAGCTTTAGCAAAAGAAAATGAGTTTAAAGCAAAAGAAAGAGGAGAGCATCAAAAGTATCTAACAACTGCGGGTGAAACTATTGAAAAAAAGATTGAGAATCTTAAGAAGATAGATAAAACTAAACTTACTCCAATACAACGTGCAGGACTAAGCTCGGCTATTAGTGAGTTAGAGAGGCAGTTAGACTTGAAGAAGCAAGGAAGACTTGATGTAAAGGAAGGTGAGCAGCAAGAGAATAAAATTACAGATCAAGAAGATGCTACAGGAGAAGGACAAGAAGCATTTGACCCTGACAATCTAGGCGGTATACAAGTTATAAGTGAAGACGGTAGAACATTCCAAATAGATGGTACTACATACTACAATAAAGAGGCCAATCCAAATGATGCTGTAAAGCGTACAGAAAGATCTAAAAAGATAAAATACGTAGAGCTAGAGGATGCAGATGGTAACAGAAGACGTTTTATTAAACAGCAAGCTGATGCACTAGCATATGCTATCTACATGTCTGAAGCTCTTAAAATGGAAGGTCAACCAACATTAGACAGAGAGGCAGCTGAAGCTAGAGAAAAGGCTGCAAAAGAAAAAGTAAAGAGATTAGCTTTTGGTGGTAAACATGGACAAAAAACAAATGAATCTTTACGCTCAGAGATATACGAACTAGATAAAATATTAGATCAACTAGAGACAGACTATGATAATCTTAGATACTTCTTTATATCTGAAGGAGCTACTAAAAAGGATATAAATAATGAGCCTGAAATGCGTGAAAGAAAAAGAGAAATAAACTCTCTTAGAGCAAAGATCCGTGCACGTAAAGGCGTATTAAAACTTAGAGGACAAGCTATAGGCGTATCTGAAATGGAGCGTGTTAGAATAGAAGGTAAAGCTATGGAAGCTATAGAAGAGTCTAAAGAGTATAAAGCTATAGTACAAAATGAAATAACAGAGCTAGAGAAAACTATTGAAACTCTAGACCAGTCTATGCAAGAGTATAAGAGCAATGATGACTTTGACTCTTTCAAAGCTGCATCTGCAGCACGTAATCAAGCGCAACAAAAATTAGAACAAAAGCGTAAGGACTTACTAAATGCAGAAGCGCAGATAGCACTAGAAGAAAATAAACTAAAAGGAATTACAAATGAAAACGAAACTGGACTTCCAGAGTATGGAGGACAAACTACCGAAAGCACTGAGGGAGAAACTCAGGAACAAGACACTCCAAGAGAAGTTGGAGATAATACAGAAAGCGCTAGAGAAGAGGGGACTGTTGTAGAAGAAGACACTGCAGAACCTGTAGGCAAGAGTGAAAAGGCAATAGAAAAATCTGTAGAGAATAACAAAAGATCTCAAGAAGCGTCTAAACCTACATCAAGCGGTAAGCAAGGTGGCCCTAGAACTGGGTTTATATCAGCGGAAGAAGCAGAACAGTTAGGACTTGAAGGACCTGGAATGGAAGCACCTCCAATGCCTCCAGCAGAAGGGCCCACACTTGGCGAAGCTTTACAACAACAAAGACCTGCAGCTGTACCGCCAGAACAAGGAGATAATATAGATGTAAAATCTGCAATGTCAGATAGAGCTATAAAAGATCCTGCAACAAATAGATCGCAAATAGAGGTAAGTCCTGCGGGGAGTCCTGCAGTAAATGCGCCTGACACTATAGATGGTCAGATAATCAAGATGGACAGAGAGGCTCTAATACAGATACAGCCAGGCGTAGAGGTAGAGTTCCAAATCATAGAGAATGATTACTATAAAGAAAACTTCCCTAATGGTAGTGTAGCTGATATACCTGTATACTTTAAAGTAGGAGATCAGATAGTTGGTAAACTACAAAGAGGTGAAGGACAAGACAGAGCGGATATAGTTCGTAAACTTCAGGCAGGAGAAAGAGTTACTACACAAGTAGCTAGTGTTACATCTCCAAACTTTAACAATGCAAGAACTGCAGATGGTCAAAAGTATTTTTATGACCCGCGGGAAACATTTGGTGGCGCACCACAGTTAGTAGGTACAGTTGTAACAGATGGTGTAGTAGAATTCATTGGGCCATCTGGGTCAGATCTTACTATGCGTACACCAGGCAGAACAGCGCCAGGACAGGTAGGTTTTTTAATACCAGCTAATCAAAACCCTGAAGGAACAGATAATGTTTCTATGGGTAGCACAGCTAATCTTAATAGAGATGCAGTATCAGCTGTAGGTGAAGCACTAAAACAAAAGAACTTTGACCTTGCAAGAGAGATTGTAGCTAATAGTGATGAAAGTAGAAGAGTAGTTGCATACTCAGATCCAAATTACTTAGAGTTTGGGCAATTTGGTAGTGGTCAAAACTATATGGTATATAATAGTCCACAAGCAGGGCGTTTAATAAGACTTAATGACGTTCAATTACAAAATGCTTTACAAGATAAACCATTTAAGTTTAGCTTTGTTGATGTTCAAAATGGAGACTTCCAAGTTACAAAAGCAGAAAGTAAAGACTACGATAAGATAAAAGATAATTTTAAGAAAGACTTTGCAGATTTCTTAGATAGAAAAAAATACAATGTAGATTTAGATAGAGCTAGTAGAGAAGGTGCATACACTAGTCCTGTAAACCCAAACAATACTTATGATAGCTATACAAACTATCTATTCTCTGCACAAGAGTTAGGAAATGTAAGCAGATCAGCAGGACTAGGATATAACTCTATACTAACAACTGATGTAGTAAGAACCTCTGTAGGATACTTCCATAACCCAGTAATAACATTTAGTAAAGGAAATCTAAAAGGAAAAACTGTTGAACAAATCTCAGAAAATACTACCTTTGCTTCTTCCAAAACTCCAAGTCTGTCTGACCTTAAAAACTTTGCAAACGAAATGGGTAGTCCGTTTGCAGCAGATTTAAAGAGAAACGACTTTGATCAGGATTGTAAATAAAAATAGATATGGCTTGTAAACTTAAAAGAGATAGTGATAATAATGTTGTAAGTATAGAAACTCCAGGCGGAGAGTCCTCTTTGTTATTTGACAGATTACTAAACGCTACTGGAGATCCTGCAGTTGCTGAATATGTATACAGAAACATGTATACAAAAGAGTTCAAAGATGACTACGGCTTAGACTTTGAGAACGATCCAAAAGCAAAGAATCCTGCAACACTTATAACAGATGAAAATGGTGAACCTAAACTTGGATTTGGTAACGGCTACTACTATGTAATAAGACCTGATGGTACAGAAAAGATACTTACTAATTCTAAAGGAGAGGCTCTAACTTTTGCTACGACACAAACAGCTAGTGACTTAAGCTATGAAAAGGAAAGAGTACTAGTCGATACTGTGATTAGTTTCTTCAATGACTTTCGTAATAATAACCCTGAATACTTTAAAAATATTAATAATGTAAAAAAGTGGTTTGGGGATAAAAAAGGAAAAGTAAAAGGTCTTCTAGCGGAAAGAGCTTTAGCTGAAGGTTTTGATGGTCTAAGAAGAAATAGTAAAGGAGTTCCTATTAAAGAAGATAGGGACAAAGTAATAGCTATAGCTGAAAAAATAAAAAGCAGAGAGATCCAAGATGCTGCTGGGGTTGATGCTGAATTAGCTGATAGTGGTATTACAATTAATGAGAAAGGTGCTATCATGCTAAATGTATATCTTAATTGGCAAGATGTTACGGACAAGCTTGGGAATGTTAGAATAAAAGGATTTAGAAGTTCTGTACAAGAGGGGCTAGAGGCGTATGGTATGAAGGTAAAAGATGATACCGTAGAAATAGTGGATGAAGATGATACACCTATTCGTATACACGATATATCTAGATTACAAGAATCTACAAAAAATAAACTATCAAGTGGTGTAAAAGCATTCTTAACAGATATACGAGCAGATGAACCTAATGTATTAGGATACAATACAGCTATACCATTAGATGAAATATACTCAGAAATAAATGAAGCTACTGTAGACCAGTCAGACTTCCCTGGTATGATGGCCCAGCTGAGAACAAAAGCAAAATACAATCCAACACTTATACCAGTAGTAAGAAAACTAGAAAGCTTAAGTGGTCAAGAAGAGGCTGCGTTCTATGCAAACTTTGCCAACTCTTATAAAAAGTTTTTACAATTTAGAACAGACAAAAGAGATGTTGTGTCCCCAGATGGACAAAAGATAGGAGAAGCTATAGATGTAAAAATGTTTGACTCCGATCAAGGTAGTATAAAATCAAAAGCTTTGAACTTTTGGAAGAGGCAATCTATAGAATCAGACATGCCTAACCCAAGAGCTTTGTATAAAACTAATGAAGACGGTACATTTGAGGTAGTAGAAAGTAAAAGTAAAGCTATAGCATCTGCATACGATAAGATAAAAGACCTTAGACGATCTACAAAAGAGTTACAACCTGCAGATGTAGAAAATTTATCTACACTGTTATGGAACCTAGGTATACAATATGGAAATACACTTCAAGAGTCTACAGATAAATTAAACGAATACTTTGTAAAAGGAGATGTTGATGGCGCAACTGGCACGGACTTGTTTAGAAAAGAAGTATTTAAACCTAAGAAAGGATTAGAAAGACTAGTAAATGCAGTAAAAGAAAATAGATATATATACGGATCAGATAAGCAGGGAGGAACATTAGATGTAATAAAAGAGTGGGCAGCTATTGTTCCATTCTTTGTAAACAATCCAGCTGAATCATTCTTAAGTGGTGCAGGTAAAGTATACTACCCAATTAATCAGCCTACTATACTAGATGAAACTGTAGTTCAGATAAAGAATAACTACCAACCTATGTTTGATACTTTTGTACAAACTCCGTTATTCTCTCCAGGCTTTGATATTAAACATCAATCACCTCTACTATCAGCATTAAGTAATGAAGATGTAAAAGAAGTTTTAAGCACACAGATATTAGATTCTTCTAAAGGCGTAAACGATTATGGAATTGGTATAGACTACGAAGGACAAAGTGAAAAAGGTTCTTTAATAGTTAGATTAAATGCTTTTGCAAACAATGGAGCAAAGAGTAAAAATACACCTACATATTTTAAACTTACACTGCCTACACAAGCAGACCGTAAACGTATGGACTTTATTACTATACCAAGGTTTGAGTACTATAAAAGACTAGGAGTTAGTCTAACTAAAAGAGAAGCAATAAAAGGTATCATAGTACAGGATATAGTAACTATGCTACAGGCTAGAAGAGATATACAAAAAGCAAATGGGGATACAAGTCAGCTTATTGAAGGTTACCACTTTGCAAAAGGAACTAATCCTTTTATTGATGGTGAAACTGGATCAGTGTTTACTATGCCACAGATTGCAGGACTAGATTACTCACAAACAGTAGATGGTAATGTAGATCTAATACAAAGAGCAGATGTCTTCTTAGATCAAAATGCTGGAGCAGCTGAGATGCAAAAGATAGATGAGATATTAGAAAGATTAGTTGATGATGTTGAAACTAAGCTTGAAGGATATGAAGAAAGAGTAAAGAGTGAGATAGAAAGACTAGAAATAAACCCTGCTGATTTACATATATCTATAAGAAATAACAAAAACTTTGTAAAAGACTTTGTTTTCAATGATTTCTTTGGTAGAATAGAAGTAAATAAACTATTACGTGGCGGTATGGCCTTTGCAAAAGATGGTGCAGATTTCTACAAACGTATGGGACTAGTCAATACGCCTGGTAGAAAGTTAGCATTACAAGGAACGTTAAGTGATCCGGGGTATGGTATGATGCCCACATACAAAACAGCTACTATAAAAGAACTAGGATTTCAGGATTCAGCTGTAGCAAACACAGTCGCTGATAAAATGTTTACTAACATGATGGAAGCTGGTGTATCAAGAGATGAGGCTGAAAGAATATCTGAACAATATAGAGATGTAGTAAAAACAGATGCGCAGTCATTTATATCTATAGATATGTACCGCGGGATACAACAAGGACTAGGAGAGTGGGGATCTAGAGATGAACAAGCGTATCTAAATGAAACTAGTATAGACCCAGCTAATCCAAACGCAGGTAAGTATGTAGACAATGCAGGAGTTCCTGTAGTTATTAAGCCTATAAAACCTTACCACGAAGAGTTAAAAGTTAGAGATGGTAAACCAGTTCTACATATGGATAAAAACTCTTATGTAACTGTTACTAAAGAACTATCTGCAGAGTACCCGGTACTAGAAAAATTACGTAGAGTCATGCAAGAGCAAGAGATTCATGTAATACACGAAGAGAATGCAAACAAGGGAGCTCGTAAAGATGTTAGAGATGTATATACAGATAACCTAGATAACTTAAATACATTTGTACTAGACTCTACAAAACTAAGACTGCCACAAATAATACCAGTAGTTAAAAAAGATAAGATTACATTCTCAAGGCAGATACGTAAAAACATAATAGGTGATTGGTTGTTAGATCCTAATCTAAATCTAGAGTTCCAAAACCTAGTAGCTGAAAATGTAAAAGAAGATACAAAAAAGATAGAAGATGAGTTAGGTCTTACCGCTTTACGTAATGCTAAGAGTGTAGAAGCTAAAAGGGATGCAAAGTTAGATCACTTACAAAAGCTAAGAGAAAGATTACTATCACAGATACGTGAAAAAGGATTGCCTGATTCTTATTTAGGCGCACTAAACATTGTACCAGATGGACAGTTTGATTATAGATTTGCTATACCGCTAGCATTTCCTAATTTCCAAGCTAAGTTTGAACAGATATACTTTAGCTTATTCAACAATGGTATATTTAAACAACAACAAAAAGGTAAGGAGCTTGTACAGATAGCAGAAGTAGGTGGTCATATAGAAAGCAGTGAGTTAAAGATGTATGATGGTACATCTCCTGCAGAAGTAATGATGCGTCGTAGTGATTTAGGTATAGCAGAAAATGAAAATATAAAAGACTTAATAGCAAACAACGATCCAAGATTAACTGTTATAGGATACCGTATACCTAACCAAGGTAAAAACTCTATGCTACCAATAAAAGTAATACGCTTCTTACCTGAGTCACATGCAAAAGGAATTATAGTACCTGGAGGTGTAACAACACAGATGGGTAGTGACTTTGATATTGATAAAATGATCGTCATACAAAAAGAAGACGGACAGGATCAAAGGTCACAAAGAGAACAAAGAATATTTGATATAATGTTCCAAGCACTCACAGCTCCTGAACACTTAAGTCAAGTATTAGATCCACTAGACGGAAATAGGCTAACTAATAAGGCTATGGAGAAGCGTGGTGATAGTACTATTATGGTAGACTATAATGATCCACTAGCAGAAATAGATATGGAGATGCGTAACAAAGCGGGTATAAGGCTTAGAGGTTCTTGGGCTAACATACTTGCAGGACACAATATTGCGCAACAAGGAAGTCTTAAAATAAACGAAGACTTTGCTCCAATCATAGATGGAGTAGTATTTGCAGAGTTAGGTAAAAAGAATGAATACAACTCTGAAAAGTTTAACAGTTCTACTATATCTAACTATCTATCAGCTGCGGTAGACGCTGCTAAGAAACCCATACAGATAGATATAAATGATAATGAGTTTACTGTACCTGTATCAGGAATGATGCTAAGTGCTGGTATACCCGTAGAAGTTGTAATAGATTTTCTAACACAACCTGCTATAGTAGAAGCTATACAAGTAGCAAGAAACAAAGGATATAACTCCGGCCAACTGCACATGGCTATTAACGAAGTTAGAAGGCAATATAAAGGAAAAACTAGTGATAGTGTTATTGATATGTCTGTAGAAGAATTAGCTAGTAAGGAAGACGATAATCAAGTAAAAATGCTAAACAACTTTGCACTATTTCATAGAGCTGGTAGATCTGTAGTAAAAGCATTCAAAGTAATTACACCTGATAACTTAAGTAACGTTAATGAGATGTCAGCGTTGCGAGGTTGGCTTGATACAGAAGCTGAGTACTTAAGTGATGAAGATATACAGCTAGTACAAGGTGCAGAAGAGTTCATTACTGAAATGCAGAATAGTATAAATGAAGTTTCTCCTATGGAAGTTGCATACCGTGGTATATTTGATACTGTGATGAATGCAGCACAAGACGCAGGCTTTATAAATAATAATCTAGCATTCAATGTATTTAAAAGATTATTAAAACAACAGATAGGTGCAACATCTTTTGACGCAGCTACAAATAAATTAGTAGACAAAGCGTTGTTCTTAAAGATGATGGCGCATCAAGATAGCCCGCTAGCACCGTTGATGTCTAAGAATAACTTTGACAGATTGTATATAGATCCTGCAAATAACATAGCTATAAGACTTAGAAGGCTACAGGAAAGCGGTAAGCTAAAAGGTAATATATTCTTTGAAAACTTACAGCAAGCAGATTCTAATAATGATAAAGGTATACCGGTGTTTACAGTACAGCTAGATACTAGCTTTGATGCAGGAACATTAGAGAAAAATAAAATGACTCAAGGATTTAAAGAGATGTTAGATAGTTCTGATCTTGAAGTTTCAGCATTTGCTAAAGATTTGATAGCTAATCAATTAATGACAAAAGGATTCCAACCTGGTAGAGGCACATATATAGATATGATACCAGCTGAGGTATTTACTACTAGTATGTTAAACCCTGCATTAGAAAGTCCTGTACAATTCTTCTCTAGAATACAAAACAATTCTCACGATGCATTGTTCTTTAATGACTTTGTTCACGATTTTATTCGTAACTTTGGAACGTCTAGGCCCGGCGGTAAATCTTTACTACCTAGAGTTAGTCCAAAACTAATAAAGCCTGACAATAACGGCGTAATAACTTTAGCTAAGAACGCAGCGCCTAATGCATATAAAGGTAAGAATAAAGGATGGGTTGCATATTTTACATCTAGCCCTGAAGGTAAGTCTGAAATATATGTAAGAGTAGGAGAAGGACAGTATATGAAACTACAACAGAAAGGAGTTCCAGGCAAAGTAAATGAGGTGGGTAACGCATCTGAAAATAGTTCTATGAAAAGAGAAGCTAATACAGTAACAGGCCTACCATCTACAAATGTGGTAGAACAGAGGCTTACAAATAAAATAGCAGATGCTAAAGAAGATGTTGTAGAGATACAAAAAATATGTAGAATATAATGGCAAACAATTGTATAATAATAGTAAATGGTAAAGAGCATGTAATGATGTCTAAAGTTGCAGACTACATTGATAACTCTGCAACAGGATCAAGAAACTCTCAAAAGATAGTTGACATACTAAAAGATAGTAAAGTCTTAACGCAGTTCCAAGGTAAGCCTGAGATGTTTGCAACACAAGAACAGCTGAAAGAACTAAGACTTGTTAACCAAAGATACCCCGGTCTTCTAAACTTTTCATTCGAGACAACACAAAAGTATGGACCTGAAACTGGACAGCCTACAAACATATACAAAGTAGATATTAGTCCTAATATATTAAACAGCGCATCAGAAGTAAAGGCACAAGACTCTGAGTTTAATTTTAAAAATAACTTTGAGAAAGATGAGTTTACCAGAAAGACTCAAGCTAAATCAGAAGGTGTAATAAAAGAAGAAACTCCAGCAGAAGAAACAGAACTCCGTGCAAACACATATACTACAAAAGAAAATGCGCAAAAAGAGTTGATGGAGTTAGCAGTCAATGCTAAAGTTATTGTAGAGTCAGAACTGCGCGACGTGCAGAACCTACCTGAAGATCAAATAGAGCGTAAAGAAAATAGATTACGAAGATTAAAAATTGCAGTAGCAAATATTAATAAAGTAGAAGACTTCTTTATGTTCGTAGCAGCTAATAAGGATAATGTAAATAATGCAATAGCAGAGTTTAATTCTTTAATGACACTATCTGTAGAAGAAAGAGCGACAGCTGCTAACATGAATAGAATGTATGAGATAAAACAAACCTTAGATAGTTTAGATACCATACAAAAGTTAGAACAAGTAGCGTTGGATCAGCTAGCTCTAGGAAATATAACATCTAAAGATAGATTTGGGATTATGCTTTCTGATATAAAAGAAACTATAGATAAATCTAAAAGATTAGATCAACAGTTTGAGCAGGAGATTATACCTGTAATGGCAGAAGTTCTTGTTGGATTCCACAATGAAGCAATTGACCCGCAGATACAAGAGATCATAGATAACATAGAACAAACAGGAGACTGGCGTCGTTTCTCTAGTCAAATAAGACAAACAAACGAGTATCAAGATTTAGTACAGCAACGAGACAGCGGCGCTATAACTGATCAACAGTTTAATGAACAAGCAAAAGCTTTAACTCTAGAGCAATTTAAAAATAGACAAATACCTGGAAGAGATAAACTAATAAAAGATTTAACACAAGCACATAGAGATAAGAGTGGATTCTCATACCTGTTTGATCCAATCATATACTCATCAGAGCCCGCAATACAATTGTTTGCTAAGTCTGTAAAAGAAGCAACGTTCAAAAAGAACGAAATGACTCTTGATTTTAAATATGATTTAGCTAGAGAATATGATCTGTTCAGTGAGGGCATGAGCGAATCCGACGTAGCATCATTAAATGACTCTATATTAGAAACTACACAGGTCCCACAGTATGACAGTGAGGGTAATCAAATAGATCCAATAGAAGTTTTATCACTAGTTAATCCAATACTTGTAGATAAGTTTAGACAGGATGAAACTGCTATGTATAAAAAGCTAGGTAAAAAATATAATAAACCTAAAAGAGCAGACTATAAAGACAAAGCCTCATTTGATCAAGCAATGACAGACTGGAACAAAACGGCAAATAAAACAAAATATTATAATGAGGTAGCAGCTTGGCATAAAGAAAATACAGAAGCTATACCTACATATAAAGAAGAGCTAGCTAAAATAAACAGACAAATAGCAAAAGCTAAAAAAAATAAAGCAGAAGCAAACAAAATTGATAGAGCAGATCTTGAGGCTGATGCTGATACGCAGTTAGCAAAACTAATACAAAAAAGAAATTTTAACATAAACCGTGTAACAGGACAACCAAAAGGGTCATTTATTAAACCTAAAGCGTCTAAGTATACTAATCCAAAATACACATCTATACAGAACGATGCTAAAAAGAAAAGATATTATGACTTTATAGTCAAAGAGTTTGTAAAGGGACAGAAGATGGTAGGTAGTAAGAGGATGACTAAAAATTCTTGGGAAGACTTTTCATATATAATGCCATCTGTTAGAAAGAATGAGTTTGATAGAATGAGAGAGCAAGGTATTATCTCCTCTACTAAAGACATACTAAAAGAGTCATTTAGTGTACAAGATACAGATACTCAGTTTGGTAGATATAATGAAAGAACCGGAGAACTAGAAAAGTCTGTACCTGTATACTATGTAAATAATATACCTGCAACAGATGTATCTAAAGATATAGCTAGTAGTATATATGCATTTAGAGACATGGCACATAACTATGCTGCTAAGTCTGAAGTAGTAGGTCAGGTTATGTTGTTTAGAGATATAATGAAAAATAGAGACACATTAAAGGTTAATCCTGCAGGTGTAGCATATTTAAGTAGTGTAGCAAACAAACTAGGTATTAAACTACCAGCAAAGAAGCCGGGTGAGTCTTATACATACAAGCATGTTGATGCATTCATTGACACAATAATGTTTGGACAAAGAGAGTTAAAAGAAAACTTTAACCTATTTGGTAAACAATTCTCTGCAAACAAAATAGCAAACGGTATAAATGCATTTACTGCTATAAATACTTTATCGTTTAACTTCTTACAAGGAGCTAACCAAAGTATCATAGATAATATGGCACTAGTTAGTGAGGCAAATGCAGGACAGTTCTTTTCTCGTGGAGACTTAGCATGGGCTAAATCTAGATACTGGGCTGAAGGAGCAGGCCTATCTGATACAGGTAAATTTGTACCTGATACAAAACTTGGTAAGACATTAGAAATGTTTGATGCTCTTACA
>Ga0181419_1000260_pt1 | contig 18185 bp, 24 predicted proteins | sample 42SPOviralmetaG_FD_130144 | JGI IMG/M metagenome (GOLD analysis project Ga0181419, IMG submission 130144) | Marine viral communities from the oligotrophic San Pedro Time Series (SPOT) site, San Pedro Channel, CA, USA - 42 SPOT_SRF_2013-04-24 | ecosystem: Environmental > Aquatic > Marine > Strait...
CTTAGGTGTGGTTCTATGACACACATGAGCAATCATATACTCACCACTTGTTTCATTATTTATTGGACCTGTGGTATCTGCTGGTCCAATTTGTGGGAAGATACATTTAACAATATCTCCTGCCCTAAGAGAGAAGTCACCAGGAACTTTAATCTCAGTTTGAATAGTAAATAATTGATTATATCTCATCACAGATTGAACAAGATTTTTTGTGCTATTGTCATTAGGTTTTGACTGACCTGCGTCTTTGACTGCTTTAATCTGCTCATCACCTGATCCTGGTTGATTAAAACCTACATCCAATACTCTTGACATGAGTCTAGATGGTGTCTGAAGTAATTGTGGATTCAATAGTCTAGCTGCTGATGCTTCTTTGTCTCCAGCAGTTGTAATTTTACTTTCCTGTTGATCAACATTAAAACCTTGAACAACGTAACTAAAACTCATTGGATCAAAGAAGATAGTTCTATTGTTATAAACACCCAATGCTAGATTCTGTTGAACATCAATATCTGCTTTTATATTATATGATACTATCTTTCCATCATAATCCTTACCATCTGGGAGTCCAATGCTTCCTGTATAAACATAAGTCTTTTTAGCCCTTTGGTCAAGGAGATTATCAATTGACTTAAAGAAGTGTCCATCTTTTGTTTGGTAGAACATAAATCCTGCAGCACCACCAAGACCTGTGCCTTGTCCAGAAGAACTTGGAATAGATTTAGATGCTAACCATGTTAAAATGTAAAAAGGTTTTCTATCATTGCCATAGAAGTTATAGTTACCAGCAGTATCATCAACATCTATCTTTGCAATTCCCATTGCTTTAGTGATTTCTGATACATGAGTGGAGATAGGAGCATCTTTATATCTCTTTGTTAATCTAAATTGTTCATTAGCAAAGTATTCAGCAGAAGAAAAGTCAATAAAGAATACCTCTTGTGATGTTCCTGGATTTGCATTTCTTACTCTATTCACATAGAGCACTAAATTAATTTCTTCACCATAATTATCTACCACAGATATATCAACCCTCTCTCCTCCTCTAATAGGTAGAGAATCAATTATACTTCCTTCACCTATCTTACTATTTGCTTGTACACCAGTATCAATAACAGCTGCTGTTGCAGTTATAGTGTTTGATAAGACGCTTTCAAAATATCTAAACTCAACAACACTGGGTGAGATATCAATTGAAAATTGTTTAGAATTAGAACTGATACTAAAATCTTTAATATCACCTGCTTCAGTAAGTTTTGCCATTATCCTACTTTATAAAGTAACCCTAAGAGTTGTTGTTTATAGTAACTATTTAACAGGTCAGTTGTAGAAGAACCTGGCATTGTTGATCTTCCACCTCCTCCAGATGATGGTCTTGGGGTAGGCATTTGACTATCATTAATAATAACAACATTTTGATTGCTGTCATCATAAGAAGGATATTGCTCTAAGTTTTCTGTTCTCCTTGCTGGTCCAGAGGGTGATGATGAACCTTGTGGTCTCTTAATTGTTTCTGAGGTTGGTTTTATTTGTGGTGCTGTTTTTGTTCCTGTATTCATTGCAGAACCATCACCCATCTTACCAATGATAAGATACTTGAGGTATGGATTTGGATCTTCATCTTTACTATATCCACCAGTGCCAGCAGGACTTACCTCAAAGTGTAAGTGCTCACCAGTTCCTGCGCCAGTGTTTCCAATCTCACCAATAATCTCACCATTATATTGCTGACCCTTCTTGACTGTAATTTGTGCAAGGTGTGCAAACAAGAAGTCCTTACCACCTGAAGTTATGATAACAGTCTTACCATATCCTGCAAATGTGCCAACATCTGTCACCTGACCTTTCAATTTGAATGACACAAACCAACCCTTCTGACCACTAGTTCCAATATCAACTCCAGCATGATGTCTACCCCATCTCTGTCCCCTCTCACTTGTCTTTCCAACTGGACCAGTTCCTGCACCAATTGTTGTAAGGTTCTGAGTAGGAACAATATCCTTCAATCCAGTTCCAGTGGCAGGTGGATTTGGAGAAACAGGATTGCCATCTGTCTCTTGAGGATTTTTGACAGCACCCATTATATCAGTGGTTCCCTCACTAGAGGGAGTAACCTCTGTAGGCATATCATCACGTCCAACAATTTTCTCCTGAGGTTCTACTTGTGCTTCTTCTTCTGGTGCATCAGATGATATGGAGGTTGGTGGTAAAGATGGCATTGTTGTTCCTTCAGGGAAGAATGATGCTTTCAATAAGTTACCCATCTTTCCAAGATCAAAAAGTGCTCCAAGGTCTGGTAATTTTTCTACTTTACCATTTGGACTTTTAAGATGATTTAATCCAAGCAATCCTGCAGCACCACCAAGAGCTCTTGGCAATAACCAGACTTTGCTTATATCAACTGTTGGGAAATTATCAATTAATCTTTTAAAACCACCACTGATAAACTCCCATCCTTGTTTGCCAAAATCAAGAGCTTTCATAAAGTCTGCACTTATTCTTTCTTGTACTGCCTTTATTCCACCACCTCTCAATAAAGAGTACAATAATGAACCACCATACTCTCCAACTATTCCACCAACAAGAGTGCCAAGAATAGGAATAGGAACAAGAGTTCCTAAGACTTCACCAATACCTGTTCCAAGTGCTCTAAAGATTGACTCTTCTGCACTTACTTCTGGATCTAATAAGTTTACAGCAAGAACAATTGCTGGACCAAGAATTGGTATCTTAATCTTGCTAAGTGGTCCTTTTAATTTTTTAAGGAAGGGTGCTGCACCTGCTGCTTCCTTAGCAGTTTTTTCTCCTAAGAATTTTCTAAGGAAAGGACTTACCTTACCTTTGACAGCACCTGCTAATTCTCTTGCCCTTTGTGTCCCTGCAGTTATTAGTTCTCTACCTCTTGCAACTCCTGCAGTTAGAATCTCTTTGCTTGTTTTTAAGGCAGGTGCTACTTTTTTTGCTCCTTCTTTAAGAGCAAGTCTTGCATCAAATGCTGTCTCTACTACTTTATTACCAACTCTAGTGAAACTTAAATTCTTTACTAGTTTTGCTACTGGTGTGACAAATGCTTTCTTTAAAAATTTACCACCACTAGCAAGAGCACCTTTTAATTTTTTAAGTGGAGCTGTGTTTTTAAGAAAATTAAATATATCTTTTGCTGCTTTAAATCCATTCTTTAATCCAGAACCCACTGCTCTTGCTAAATCTTTTATTCTTTTGATTGCAGCAGCACCAAAATCAAATAAAGCATTGCCAATTTTTTTAAGCCCATTACCAATAGCACTTCCACCTTTCTTCAGTAAGTTTCCAAAGGATTTGAAGAAACCTGTGAAACCATTCTTAACCAGATTAATAGGAGCTTTGATTGCAGATTTTAAAAAGCGTAATATTTTTGAACCACCAAGTCTAAATGCTTGGAACATTGCTCTAAGAGAAGCAAATGTAACATAGGCATTATTTTTTACAAAGTTTAAAGCATCAACTATTTTTTTAAAGTTCTTTAACAAGAACAAAAGAAGACCACCAAGCAATATATTCTTGATGAAGTCCATGATGTTGAATGCTTTACCAACACCACTAAGAACACCAGAAGCAGAGTCAAGTGCTTTCTTACCACCCTCAAGAAGTTTTTCTCTTCTCCTTCTTCTAAGTCTTGCTAATGCTGCCTTTCTTCTCTTCCTTCTTTCTAGTTCTTCTTTATACTGCCCTTTAAGAGCATCATCAATTGACCCAGATATCCTGGCTATATTTTTAATTTTAATATTGATTTTTTCAAAACCAATCTTACTTCCCTCAGTATCTAACTTTGGTTCTTCAACTTTAATAGGTGGTGATTTAACAATAGCACTGACTCCACCACCATCAAGTGCCCTAATTAGAGCACCACCTTTTTTACCTCCACCACCATCAAATAATTCTTCTTTACCCTTACCTCTCTTCTTTCTATTTTTAATAAAGTCCTTTGCTTTACTTTTAAGTTTATCCTTAGCTGCTTTTTTTAATGCACCAGTGGCAGCCTTCTTGGCACCCTGTGATAATAATCCTTTTGCTAATCCAGCTAGAAGTGGTGCTGCCATATTATCCTACCATACTATAGATTGATTTAATAATAAGGGTCTCAGTATTCATTGAATCTGTAGAAGAAAAGGCAGGCACTATGTTCTGAGCACCACCAGATGCAGCAGACATTGGTGTTGCATTAGCAGGAACTTTTGATTTGGAATTTTGTATAACAACACTCTTGCTAGGTTTTGGTCTAGGACCAGGTGCCTCTCTCCTTGGTTTGGGTTTTACAGTGGGTGAAGTTATAGGCGCAGAACCTGTTTCAACTGGTGACTTAATCACAGAACCCAATTGAACTTGTGGTGTCTCAGATACCTTTGCTGTCTCAGGTTTACCCATTACAAAATCTTTTATTCCCTGATATCCATCCACAATGTTCTCTAAAACAGTCTTTTTTTCTCCAGTTACATCTTCAAGTTTTACTTGAGGAGTTGATGATGGCATTAAACCCTCATCAGAAGAACTATCTTTAGCAGTTGAACTACCAAGAAACTGTTTGATCTTGGATCTCATTGCATTACCACCAGTAGATTTGACCTGCTGAGAAGAGAAGAATCCACCTGGATGATTATATGGTCCAGGAGTAAGTGAATCTAAGTCCCATCTTTGTACAGGTGAACTTAACTTACTATCTCTTACACCCTTTCTTTCAATCTCACCATGAGTGAATACATTTTTATCAACATCAGAAGCAGTCTGACCATATGATTTCATTAATGCTGCTGCTTCTTTCGCCATAGCATTTGTCTGAGAATTAGTCAATGGATTTTCTTTCCACCCCCTAGCATCACTATAATAACTTGGTGTCATTCCTTTGTGACCCATTGCTGCTGCAGCAATTGCTATTGAATTTGTATTGTATCCACCTGTGCCATCATTATTATCAACACCATATGATGCTGTTCTCATTGGTTTACCACTACCATCAAAGACTTGATGATATGGACCAACATTTTGATTGTGGTATCCACCAGTCCAATGGAAAAATATCTTTCTCTTCTTAGCATTTGGAGGGTTGCCTGCTGTTCCTCCCACTAATCCGCCACCAGAAAATCCTTGAGCATTTATTACAGTTTCACCACTATTCGTCATCTGGACATTATTTGTCATTCTAGGAGTGTTACTACCGCCACCAGAGGCATTCATTGCTAATAAATTACTGGCTCCATACTTACTAACAGCACCTCTACTCATCACTATCTCACCAGGTTGAGCAGCAATTAATTGAGTATCAGGTCCAGCACCAGTTATTTTCTGACCAGAACTTCTAGTGATACCACCACCCTCTTCATACCTTTTTATATTGGTAGTGTTATTAGTTACATACTCATTATTGATAACCTCTCCACCCTGATAACTCTGTTGAATAGGTGCTTGCTTTTGATTCTCTGGTCTTATCTTAAATGGATCATACATTGGGATCTCAGGGATCTTAGGCATTTCCAATGCTGGAGATTCATCTGGTATATTTTCTAATGGATCAGCACCAAACAGACCTAAGACATCATTGATTCTGTCTTCAATAAAGTTAAGTGATGAATGAATTGGACTTAAAATAAAATTATTGATTGGACCAAATACAAACGTATTGAATCCATCTATAAATCCATTGATTCCTCTAATAATGCCATTGAAAAATCCTAAGACATTATTCAATGCGTCAACAAAAGGTTGAAGCATCTTCTTTGGATCTTTCAACACATTCAATAAGAAAAGAAGAGCACCACCAAGTAAGACATTCTTAAAGAAGTTCATCAACATATCAAAGATTCCTTTGACGGGTTTGACTGCTTTCTTTCCTAAATTCTTATCATCAACATTCTTACCTTTACTTTCTAATATTTTTTCTCTATTTACTCTTCTTTCTTTTGCTTCAGCAGCATCCTCTTCTCTTTCTTCCTTCTTGCCAAGCAAAGTTTGCTGTTTCAAAGTTCCAAGGATGCTCTCCATTGTACTTTGAAGATTATCAAGGTTTGGAACTACGTTTTCCAATCCCTTTGAAACTTGTTCTTTAAACTCTTGATCATCTTCTCCACCTTGTAATTGCTGTGCAGGAGGAAGCATCAACATCTGAGGTTTAACACTCTGTGATGGTGCTGTTGATAAAGTTACTTTTCTTGATTCTAAAAATTTATTATTTAATCTCTCAGATTTTTTGACAAACTTCTTTACATCTATTTTCTTTTTCTTCTGCCCCTCAGGGACTTTGAATTTCTTTATTCTTACAAACTCATTAGTAAGATATGAAATGTCACCACTATCCATATCACTGCCACCCATTCTGACAGCAGCAATTTTTTCCTTGAGCAGTGTTCTATATGTTTCAAAGTCTATATCACTGGCATCTTCTATACCAAGATATGTGCGCAAAATACCCTCATTAATTTCTTTTTCCAAATTAGATGGGGTAGTTGTTGCCATTACTTACTCTTTGCCCTTTCCTCTTCTTCTTTAAGATGTTGCTCAAGTAAAATGGTATAAACTTCCCTTTCCCAAGGGATCATATTTTCAATCTCAGTCAATGAGTATTTATGGTACTGCATCAAGGCAAAATTCAGTTTATAGTATGACATCATATCCATATGTGCCATGCCTATGCGAAAAAACTTGAGAGTCCCTCCAGAGTGACTTTATTCTTTTTCTTGGTCTTTGGATTTTTCACATCAATAGTGTGAGAAAGTTTTGGCATTGTGCTAAAGAATTTCTCAATCTCTTTAAACTGTGAAGAATTCAACTGCTCAAGAAATTCCTTTACCTCTTCAGGACTTACATCACCTGTAGACCACACCTCTTCATTGTCATAGATTTTATCAATACAAGTTCCAATCAATTCAAATGATTGGTCAAGATTTGGATCTTCAAATTCAAAATTGTTTCTAATGAATTGTTCAAGAGATGGATACTTCATATCCATACAGTAAGTATCATCAAGTTTTACAGTCTTTGTATGATTCTCATCTGTAACAACTTCAATGTCATCAAGATTGATTGATACCTTTACTTCAGTGACGCCATCATCTGGACAGATGATGTTTACATCTACAACCTCTCCTACAGATTTACCTCTGATATTTAAAAAAAGATATTCAATATCAAAAGTTGGTAAATGTTCAACCTTAACATCCTTAGTTAAGATACAATCAGAAATCACTGCTTTGATTGCTGAGGTAATTTGTTGAGAATCCTCAGACTCAAGTGCAATAACTAAAAGTTTTTCTTCCTTAACAAGGAAGGGTCTATACTTAATTGTTTTTCCTGATGAAGGCAAGTCCAACTCAAATGTTGGTGTAACAATTTTTGGTAAAGGCATAATATCCTATGATGAAGTCAGTGTGAATATTTAGGCAGCATTTTGAGACGTGTTAAAAATTCTTCCCTGACTATCATTAAAGTTCAAAGCTAATCCATCATTAGTGGTTGCAATGGTACTATAAGGATCAGTCACATATCTGACGAATGTGAAGTTCACTGTCAATTTCAAAAGATCAGTTGCACCATAACTTATCTCCATTGGATTCATAGAAATTGGATAACCTTCAACCATAGTGTACTTGATACTCTGACGAGTTGATATATCTTTTTCAAATTTATACAATTCAATTACACTTTCTGTTTTATAACCACCAGGACCATCAGGATAGTTCATTCTAAATCCATTTCTAAAGTTTTTATAAGTTTCATTATTACCTCTATCATTTATTTCTTTACCAGCGATATAGTCCATCCATCCTTCAAAGAAGTGCAGAGTTCTGTATTCAGGATCAACAATCATTGACACTGACATTTGCTCATCATACATCCTTCTATATGCCATCTTCTCACTGACACCCATAAAATCAGATTTTACATCATGTGTGGCAAATGAAGAACCAGGAAGTGATGCATTAATACATGAGAGATTAATTCTCTCTTTGAAATTTTGATCAATTCCAATTCTTTTCTTTTGTTCAATATAGGTTTTTACAGGTAGGGGTATATTAATAGACAAGAAGTAATTTGAGGTTGTTGCTGACTGCATCAACCTTGTAATCAATTGATTTGTATTGTACTTGTAGTTACCTATTCTTGTGCCAGAATCAGCGGCCATCTATAAATAAACTTAATTACTATTACTATGTAGACAGGAAGTGGGAAAAAGTATAAAGACAAAATATAAACCCACCAACCCCAACAAGTATATGGGGAACCCTGACAATATTATCTGTAGAAGTTCTTGGGAAAGAAGGTTTTGTAAAGAGTGTGATACCAATCCTGGTATAAAAAAATGGGCAAGTGAAGAGTTCTCAATACCATATATCTCACCTGCAGATGGTAAGGTTCACAGATACTATCCAGACTTCTTGATTGAGAAGACAGATGGCAAGAGATATATTATTGAAATCAAACCTGATCATCAAACCAGAGAACCTGTAAAGAAAAACAGAGTCACTAAATCATACATATACGAATGCGCAACTTTTGAGATAAATAAAGCCAAGTGGAAAGCAGCATCAGAGTTTGCTAAAGATAATGGTATTGAGTTTCAGATAATGACGGAGAATCAAATCTTCCCAGAAAAACATCATACTAGGAAGAACTATGGAACAAGAGGAGTATCTAGAAAGTGCAGGAAATAGATTAGAGTATGTGGTAGATGATATCATAAACAAATCTAATGCTGATGATAGAATGATATCTCTTCTTGAGGTGTTGACAGAAACAGAAGTGGTTCCAGATGTTGGAAGATACTACACTTTTGTATATCAACCAAAGACATCTAAAATAAAATATGACCAGAACCCACTAATTGCATGTGTATCTGTGGATAAGTGGGGATTTAAAGGATTGAATTATCATTGGGGTAAGTTTAGAAACTATACTTGGAATGAAGTGATTGGAAATCTACATCTGATTTACCCACTTGAACTGAGAGATGCTAGATCAATTCCATATCAACATTTCTTATATTCTTGATAAATAATTAAATGCAAGGATGATCAATGCCATCTACTAATAACAACACTAATTGGAATAAAAAGAGTGATAATGTATATGAGAGCACCTTGCCTTTAAATAAGTATGATGATCCTGACAATTCAATTGATAAAAAGAAAGGTACTGTAATTGTAAGAACAGATATAAAAACTGGTGAAGTTCAATATTTAGAAAAAACAACTGTATCTGGTGCTTTTGGATCTAAAAGCACAACAGAAACCTTGATGCGAACAGTTAAAGCTGATGGGTCAGAAACACATAACTCACCAACACTGAATGCAAAATATTTTGGTGCTGGCAATCCAGATGGTGCTCAAGGTCAAGAGGAAAGAATAACTAAGCAAACAAGATATGATGTTTTATCTCTTGCAAAACAAGTGCTTCCTGATGATGAATATCAAGCACTACGTCAAACTGAGGAGTATAAATCAACTGCTAACAATCCAAACACTGACCCTGATAAGGTAACTGTTTCAGCAGATGGTGATTTCAATGTTGCAAATGTAAAAGGTAGAGCAATACCTGAAGGTAAAGATCTTCTAAGATATCCTTTAGATATACCTGACTTAGGTTATGACTTCATAAGAATTACTGCATATGAATATACTGCTGGAGGCAGACAAGCACTAACACTTAATAGCAAACAAAGTGCAAAGCAAAGATTAATTAAAGATTCTAAGAAGAAGGAGACTGTGATTCTCCCTATGCAACCTAATTTTTCTGAATCAAATGCTGTTAGTTGGGGTGGTGACAACATAAACCCACTTCAAATGATTGCTGGTAGAGCTGCTATGACAGGGATAGAAGCATTAGGAAATTTTGGTGATCTTGAAGGAATGGGTAAAGCAGCAAAAAAGGGCATTGCAGATATAGGAAATGACATAAGTGCTATGTTGAGCGATCCAGCAAGTGGACCAGCATTGGTTGCATACTTTGCTGGTCAAGCAGTTGGTGCAAACATTCTTGGTAGAACTGCAGGTGTGACACTCAATCCTAATCTTGAACTTCTCTTCAAAGGTCCTAACCTGCGTACATTTAATTTTAATTTTAGATTTACACCAAGATCAGCAAAAGAATCAGAAGAGATTAAACAAATTATTAGAGTATTCAAAAAGAACATGGCAGTTCAAAGATCTACTTCTAATCTTTTCTTACTAACTCCTAGAGTATTCACTGTTGAATACATATATAACGCTAATAATGAAAATGCTGGTCAATTACACCCATATTTGAATGTATTCAAACCAATGGCAATGACCAATCTTAATGTGAACTATACACCTGATGGAACTTATATGACATACAATGAGACTGGTTCATTGACAGCTTATGATCTTCAGATGAGTTTTGGAGAACTTGAACCAATCTATGCTGATGAGTTTGAAGATTCAAGTGATGATGCTATTGGATCATTCAGTCAACACAGAAACATGGGTTACTAAAAATGTCAAACTACTTTTCTTACCTGCCTAATCTTGACTATGTCAATAGGATCCCTAGTGAGCAAAATATATCATCATACACAGAAGTAAAAAATCTTTTTAAAAGAGTCAAACTAAATGATGAATTATTTCAAGACCTAACTAACTTCACTAAGTATCAAATAGTTGGTGATGAGAGACCAGATAATGTTGCTAATAAAGTATATAATAGTTCTAATTATGATTGGATAGTTCTTCTATCAAATAATATTATAAACATTCAAAATGAATGGCCAATGACTAATAGAGCATTTGAACTCTATATGGATAAAAAATATGGTGTGACAAACTATGATGACATCCATCACTATGAATCTATTGAAGTTAAGGACTCAAGCAATAGTTTTGTTGTATTAAAAAAGGGACTTGAAGTCCCTTCTGATTATTCTATTACTTTTTATGATGGTGCTCTAGGAAGAATGAGCACTGTTACAGATACAAATGTAGGTGTTACCAATTATCAGTATGAATCAAGAATTGAGGATGATAAGAGAAACATTTTCTTGTTAAGATCTGATCTTATTCATACTGTAGTAAGAGAAATCAAAAAATTAATGAAGTATGAGAGTGGCAGCACCCAATTTGTAACCACACAATTGGTAAAGGGAGAAAATATCAACCTATTTTAATAAAGTAAAGGGGGTCAATTTTTTCCTGGAGAATTTTTTGCCCCTTTTTTAGAATCAAAGTTTAATTTTGCCCACAAAAAAGAGGGGTCACCCCCTCAGAAGATTTATGTACGCTGCTATTACAAGTAAGGTTAAACAAACTTGATTATATTTCATCAACTGTCAGCAAGTTTTGCGAAGTAAGACATAGCGTCATCATCATCGTTAGAAGCAGTGGGTGCTGGGTCAGGAGTTTTTGATGCCTGGTAAGAATCTTCAAGTTTTCTGAGGACTTGTTCTTCTGTGACTGCTTTCTGTTCTGTTGCTGCATAGTTATCATATTCAGTTTCCTCTGCTTGTGGTGCTGGACGTGTTGACTTATTTCCAAGAACATAATCAAGACGTTTTTTCAGTTCATCATATGATTTGAACTGATCAGCAGCAGTAAAGAAAGAGAGAGAATATTGCTTCTTCCAGATTGCTTCAAGGGCATCATCATCATCCAGAAGAGGACCCTGACGATCAAACTCAGAAGAGTCATAGTTCCAATAACCAGCAACCTTCTTCAACTTCAGTTTGAAGTTAGCACCTTGCCAGAAGTCAAAAGGATTGATAGGAGACTCATCCTCAAACTCAGGTTGCATAGCAGCCATAATCTTATCAAAGATCTTTTTACCAAACTTGTAGAGGAATACACCTCCTTCATTCTGTGGGTTAGCAGGATCTTTAACAACATAAATGTTGGCATAGAAGGACAGTTTACGCTTTTGCTTACGCACAGTGTCCTTATCAGATTCATTTCCACTGTTCCAGAGTTCCCTGTTCAGTTCTCCTACAGGGTCTTTTCCTCCCACAGTGGTAAGGGAGTTTTCAATATACCATCCACCAGGTCCTTGGAAGGCGTGAGAGAAGAGTTTTACCCAAGGAAGATCTTCTCCTTCAGGGGCAGGGAGGAAGCGAATTACTGCATACCCATTGCCTGACTTGTCCATTTCTGGTTTCCAAAGGCGTTCATCTGCGCCTCCACCAGTATTATTCATCTTCTCTACTTCTTTCACCAACTTGTTAGTTAGTGACCCAAGGGAAGACTGCTTTTTAAGGTCTTTAAAAGACATTATATTCTCCGTATTAGTTGTATTTGGTCTGTGTCCTTTATCTTGGTAGAGGATCAGGCAGCCTCAATATAGGGTATTTATGCAGTAAAGTCAACCCTCTCTCTGGATAGTCCTTTTCATATTGCTGATCATAACATTCATGTTAGTGAACACTGTAGTCAGGTCAACATCTGCAGGAAATCCAATCATAGCTGCTTCCTTCATAATGTTTTCTTTCATTAATTGCGCTTTAGGATCATCTGACAAACTGAGTCTAGTATAAAGGATCTTTTGTTTATTCAAAAGATCCTCAAGCATTTCCACATGCTCAAGTTTCTCAGCATTTGTCATGGAGTGAAAATTAAAAACACTCCCATAAATTTTTTCTTGGAGGTGAGTAATATCCTGCATCTCCTTCTGTACAAACTCCGATTCAAAGAAACTCATACCACTATACTCTTTAAAATTTTTCTGTATTTGATAACATCAATATGTAGAAAAGAATCATACTTGGACATTCTCATAGAGAGAAATTTCCAAACAGGATCATCAAGTTTTTTGTCAAAATTATTTTTGAATCCTATAACCTTATTTAATAAGACAAGAGATTCAAGAGAAATATTTTTACCAAGATGTTCCTTCACAATGATGGGGTGTTTTGTTTTCTCAATGTGAAACATCTCATCAAAGTTCTTACCAGCAAATACATTCTCAATTTCAGTCTTGAATGTATAACTTAGAGACTGAAGTCTCTTCTTCCAGTCTGTATAATTTTGTTCTCCATTTCTAACGATTTCTCCAATCCAAAGAGATTGTGGATCATCACAACTGACAAAATTACTAACAAAAAACTCAACTACTTCTGAATCATCCTTTTGTCTGCTCAGTTTTTCAAAAAAATACCTGTCACGTCTTTTGTAGAAACTTTCCAGAGAAGCACGTGACTTTCCACCATATCTATGGTAATCATATTTTTCTTTTGTGAAGTGGTTCTTTAAACCAAGATAGGATTTATAGGCATCAAAAGGTGTCACCTTGGGAATCATAATGGTAGTTTAGCATGACTAGTTTTTTTGAGGAGATTCAGTTCCATAGCCTCACATTTCAATTTTTCTTTAAGGGGTTTAGACATCAACTTGGGAACTGATTCAATGTCCACACTATTCTTCTCGCAGAAGAATACAATTGCATCAATGTATGACATACCTTTATTGTCATGCGCAATCTTCTCTATCTCTTCAGCAAATTTCTTTGAAGAGTAGAACTTATTTTCAATAAGTTTATTGATGCTATCTTCAGTTGACTGAGGCATAATCATGCAATTTATATTCAACAAACTCTCTAATATATTTTGAGAGTAAATTGATGTACTTTCTTTTGTCATATTCTTCATAAACTTCAACCTCGCCATTTTCACATGACATAATAATTACAAACTTCTTTACCATTATACCAGTCATCTCATATAACATGCAAGCATAAGCTGCACATTGTACAAAGTGACTATCAATCCATTTTCTTGGTTTAGGTTTCTTTGATGTCTTAAAATCAATGATTGCAAGTTCATCTTCATATTCAGCAATGCAATCCACACTACCAGCAACACCTAGTTCATAACTGAACAGTGATTGTTCAATAGCATGTACATTATCTATCTTGTCCAATGTAGGTTTAGCTTGGGCAAATAAGTATTGCGAAAGAGGTTGTACTGAAGGCAATGGTTTATTGCAAAGATGATGCTCAGCAAGAGTGTGCATGTCTGTGCCTCTAGATGTTGCCTGTTTAGTAACTCTATTGGCTTCTTCATTACCTACCTTTGCCCTCCATTCTCTAAAGATCTCACGTTGGTAATGACTAATGATAGAGGTGATAGATACTAGTTTCTTTCCCTTAGGAGTGTCATAGTATCTAACACCATCAATAGTCTCTCTAGTGAGAGTAGGGTAATCAATTTCAATGTGATTAAACATTACATACCTAGTTCTGTTTTTGCTACAATGTATTCTTTGACCAGACCACTTCTACAAATGTCCTCTGGTCCAAATTCTACCATACCAAATGAAGGCATGTTCTTCAGAATACGAATGAAATCAATAATTCCATTTTTCTCATGGTTCTTAACCAAATCAGTTTGAGTAGCATCACCACAGAAATGAATCTTGGTGTTCTCACCTACCCTAGTAATGATTGAATCAAGTTCATGAAAGTTGAGATTTTGGAACTCATCAATGATGAGAATTGCATTATCAAAAGTTGTACCCCTGATAAATGATGTACTCCAAAAACTAATTGTACCTTGTGCTTTTAGATTTGCATAGAGCATTTCAAAAGCATTATCATCAGGCATCTCAAACATATATTTTACCATATTCTTGTAAGGAATTTGATAGATGTCTGATTTATCTTCATGGTCCCCAGGAAGGAAACCAATCTCTCTTGTAGGTACAAGAGATCTAACAATGTAAATCTTATCATAGGGTGTCTTTGTATCTAAGACATCCTGAAGTGCATTGTAGAGAGTGATGAATGTCTTTCCAGTACCAGCACATCCATATGCAACAGTGTGTTGGTCTTTACCATATTCATCAAAAAATAATTGCTGATTTTCAGTTAATGGTTCAATTTTCTTGATGTAATCAAGATTAATTGGTTTTTTTCTTTTCATAGCTCTATTACTCATTCCAAATGGCACTGGATTACCAGTGTTTCCAATTCCAGTCTTACTTTTTCTTGGCATAATGTTTAATCATTACCTTGAGTTGTGCCCAGATTTCTGGTTCTTGCTAATCTTCCTGAAATACCTCCAGATTTTTCAGCTTTTTTAAGAACCTCTCCCCATCCAGGATTTTTATTAACAAGTTTATCTCTCCACTCACCAACTTCAACCCCAAGACCTGGACAATTTTCAGGAGTAAAAAATCTCTCCCACTCAGGATTATCAATCTTCCACTGATCCCAATCATGAATACTCATTGCCACTTCTTTTTGTTCACCAGTTTCTTTATTAAGAACAGGGTATGTTGCCATAAAAAGTTACCTCAGTTATGCATTTATTTATTAAGACCAGTCAAGTGCTTGGGAAATGATAGGGAATTGCTCTACAAAAATTTCCTTGCAAGCATTAGCAAGGTCCATATGTTCCTTCTGTGTGCCATTGGCAGACCTCAGATCTATATAATGAACCCATGAACGAACTGAGCCACTCATGTACATTCTTGTTGGAACACACATGGGAAGCACATTACGAGCACACTCCTTTGCCACACCTCTTTCAAGCATCTGCTGATACAGTGCCATAGAAGAGTCAAACAAAGTCTGCATCTGTAACTCAAGGTTCTGACATACAAATGGGTCAAGATCATCAGTAGAGTTCTGACGGTTCTTAGTATCCTGACGTCTTAATTCTGGTAGTGGGATTTTACTAGAAATCAGTGATGAGTCAGCATACCTTTGTGAAAATTCCTGGAATGTGAAGCTCCTATGACGCAGCACTTGAGCTGCTATTGCCCTGGTTGTTTCCAACTCAATAGACATGAATGCCTGCTCAAAGATGCTCCAATGCTTGTGCTTGATGCAATACTTGAGGAGACCCTCAAAGGAATCATTGCCTTGGTTAGAAGGGTTACTGACCCTAGCACAATAAGCAATTTGCTTTTCTGCATCAGGAGTTACTGAGATAAGTTTAGCTGTCATTTCTTCTCTGCTTTTCTAACTTTTTTTAGTTCTTTGAGTTCTGCTTTGATGAATTGATAAGCATCTTCTGCACTTATTTTACCACCCATTTCCATGGCAGCAAAACATTCAACTCTTGTTCCAAAATGTTGAAGTGCTCTTTCAAATGTGTCAAGTTCTTCGTACATGTTTAATCTGGGTAACCATCATCATCATTGAATACCTCATCATAATCTGAGATGGGCAAATCATATTGAGTATCATATTTATATGCCTGTGGATCAGAATAAACTTCTGATTCCAACTCATCAACAATAAGTTTTAACTTAGAAATAATTTTTTTTAGTTTATCCTTTTCCATAAAAAAATGGGAGGTCTCCCTCCCATCATATCAATATTATAGATGTAAGTCAATCACTTGACATAGGTTTTTCCACGATAGCAGAATGTGCCATGTGTCTCTTTTGATTCTACACAACGTGTATCATACTCAACACCACGATATGAGGTGTGAAGAATTTGTGCATTGTGCAGAGCAGCAGTCTTGTTGATCTGCTTTTTGATGAGATTGAGTGTATTCATTGTAGGTACTCCTAAAGTAGTTGGATTTTTAGGTCCGTTCCTTTAGTCGTTTGCGTCCCAATAGCAATCAGGAGATGACTCCTTCATGACCTCAATTAATTCAATCTTAACTTCATTGTTAAGATCTTGATTATTCTTTATCCGTAGCATAACACTATCAGCATCAGAACAACTGAGGGTTGAATATAAAAGTAATTCAATCATGGGATGAACGGCTCCGTTCCGCGACTTACTTGCGTCCCCTAAGGGATGAACGTCAGGTCTTATTATAGACCTCATACATTATTTAGTCAAGTGTCTTTGTATCAACACGAACATATGTAATTGTTATTATTCAAAAAATGCAAAGTCTCCTTGAGACCACCACGATGCTTGAGTCCAATAGCGATTTGTGGATACTCTGCATTGCTACCAAACTCTGCATGAAACTGTTTATCTGTAAAGTCTTCATCCAAAAAGTATTCATGGAAATCCTCGTGAATACTTTTCAAGAGCATACCAGCACGCTCACATTCTTGACTGCCGTTACTATAAATTACTGCTTGCATTATTGTAATATGCGATGGTTGTGTGAAACTTATCTATAGGATCAATAGTTTCTCCTAATGCGTTTCTTATCCTTTCTTTAACTTCTTCATTACTAATCTCTTTCAAGATCTGTCGTAGTTCATCATCATCAAACTTGACATAATAGTTATCACAATGTTTCATGCTTTCTCCCTCTCATCAAGTGCTTCATGAATAATTTGTTTCAACTCCTTACGTTCTTCTTCTGTGAAGATTGTGCGAGTTTTCACTGGCATAGGTTCATAACTACTTGGTTTTTTTGATTTTCCAGGAAGACTCATTCCCTGTGTATCAATTTTGTCTCTCATTTTACTTCTCCAATAATCCATGATTGCATACCAAATGGAGTGTCAGCAATAAAAGTTTGAGTTTGTTCTGCTACTTCTTTTGGCACCACTAAACAGAATCCAATACCAAGATTGAATACATTACGCATCTCATTCTCAGTAATGTCTCCTGCTTCCTGAATTTTATTGAATAGTTCTGGTCTCTCCCAAGCATCATAGTTCACATCAACACTAAGACCTGCTGGAAGGCACCTAGGAAGGTTCTCAGGAAGTCCTCCTCCAGTGATGTGAGCCATGCCTAAGATAGGAATCTCATCCAATAGGTATTGAATAAGACGGGCATAGATGGTGGTTGGTCTCAACAACTCTGGCATATCTTTGTATAAAATTTTCTGCTTACTCAACATAGAATTGATAAGAGTATATCCATTACTATGGAATCCACTACTCTCAATACCAATGACTACATCACCTGCTCTGATGTTGCTGCCATCAACAATCTGATTCTTCTCTACAATACCAGTACAGAAACCAGCAAGGTCATAATCATTTTGTTTGTAATGCTCTGCAGTTTCTCCACCTATCAATTCAATTCCAGCCATAGCACAACCAGTATTGACTCCATACACAATATCACTCACATTACTATCAAGTGACTTGGCAGAGATATAGTCTAGAAAATATAATGGTTTAGCACCAGAACATATGACATCATTGACACACATAGCAACGAGATCCTGACCAATAGTATTGTAATCATCAGCAATCCTACAGATGTTCATTTTAGTTCCAACACCATCAGCACCAGATACCAATACAGGTTTCTCATATCCTGATGGGACTTCCATCATTCCA